>Ga0101944_10000413_pt1 | contig 128408 bp, 104 predicted proteins | sample DewCreD2012metaG_FD_75245 | JGI IMG/M metagenome (GOLD analysis project Ga0101944, IMG submission 75245) | Hot spring sediment bacterial and archeal communities from British Columbia, Canada, to study Microbial Dark Matter (Phase II) - Dewar... ...
AAAAAAAGAGGCAACCGAAACCAGCAACCAGCGCAGCAAGGAGTCAAAGAGCAACAAAAACAGCCCAGAAGACCCAACCAACCAGCAACCACAACCAAGAATCCCCACCAAACCGCAGAGGTTGAACCCACCCCACGCCCCAACTCTGCCTGCCCGTAGCGCAGGCTGCCAGCCTGCGCTCGCACCACACCCCCACTCTGCCCGCCCGCAGCCTTCCTTAGGCACACCTACGCTTGATGCCGCGGACTACCCTTCACCGCAACACCGCCAGCAGGTTGCTGTAATCATCCGTCCAGACGCGCAGCCGCCCCGGCGGTTCGATCTTCACGGCGTTGACTTGGAACGCCGGCGCCTCTAGTCGGCTCTTGTCCTCGCTGATCAGCACCCAAGTCGCGCGATGCGTCCCTTCGGCCGGGTCACCCGGGCTGATGATGGTCCGGCTGGCGCGGCCCGTCTCCGTCGCCGTCTTGGTCAGCAAAGGCCCCAGGTTCAAATAACGGTTGGAAATATGTACTGCAAGGATGCCACCCGGTCTTAGGTGGCGGTAGTAGACCTGGAATGCTTCCCGCGTCAGAAGATGCACCGGGATCGAATCCCCCGAGAAGGCGTCCAGGATCAGCACGTCGAAATGCTGGTCCGGCTCCCTCTGCATCGAAAGCCGCGCGTCGCCCTCCACGACCTCCACCTCCGCCTCGCAATCCGACAGATAGGTGAATCTCTCGCGCGCCGCCCGGATCACCAGCGGGTTGATCTCATAAAACCGGTAATAATCCCCCTTGCGTCCGTACGCCGCCATGGTCCCTGGACCCAGGCCCACCAGCCCCACCCGCTTGCCGCCTTCCTTCGGGAAGCGGAGCGCCAGCGCGCCGCCCGACTTGGGTCCGTAGTATGTGGTCGCGCGCCGCCTCAAGGAGGCTTCGGTGAACTGTGACCCGTGGCTGATGGTCCCATTCAGCAGCGTCAGCATGTGATCCCTGCCGCTGCCAGTCTCGATCACCTTCAGAGGTCCGTAGAAATTCCTGGACGCCCACACCACCCGCCGCCCCCCCAGGAACACCACATGGGACACGTAGCCCACCAGAAACAGCGTCAACAACAGACGCACCAGCGCGGCCAGATTCCGTTCGCCCACGTGAAACCCCAGCGCCGCCCCAACCGCCAGCACCAGCGGAAACTCGTAGTAGTCCCGGAACAGGTGCGGCGACGCCAGAGCCACGAACGCCCCACCCAGCGCCCCGCCCAGAGACACCATTAGGTAGAAACTGGTGAGGTGCGCCGGCGCGGGCTTGAGCAGCGCCAGCTCGCCGTGACAGTACATGCAGCAGACGAACAGCCCGCCGCACAGCAGGGCGCCCAGCACCGCCAGATTCATTCCGCTGCCGCTGTAAGCGAGCCCGTAGGCCAGCGCGAACCATCCGAACGTCGACAGGCGGCTGAAGACGCGGTGGTGATACCAGGGCCCCGGCGCAAAGCACAGTATGAAGCTCAGCAAATACAAAGACAGCGGCAAAACCCACAGCAGCGGCACGGGCGCTACGTCCTTGGTCAGCAGGTTGGTGACCGTCATCAGCAGCGCCGAGCCCACCGCCGCCAGCAGAAGCCAGATCACTTTCCGCCGCCGCGTCGGCTGCCCCTCGGCTACCACGGGTGCGCCGGCGGGCAATCCCTCCCGGTCCGCGCCCCGGTACGCCGCCACTCCACAAAGCACGGCGAACGCCACGAAGCCCGCCGCCCATAGCGCCTTCTGCGTGCCAAGCCCGAAATTCGGCTCAATCAAGAACGGGTAACTCGCCAGCCCGGCCAGCGAGCCCGCGTTGGAAACCGCAAACAGGCGATATGGCAACTGCGCTCCGTAGCGCCGGCTGTACCAGGCCTGCACCAGCGGCGTGGTGGCCGAAAGCGCGAAAAACGGCAGGCCCGCCATCAGAGCCAGCCGCAACAGAATCGCCAGAGTCGGAAACCGGGGGCCCGGCGGAGGTTGCAGTTCAGCCGCAGTCAGCAACAGCACAGCGCTGGCCGCCAGCAGCCCCGCGTGAATCAGTGCCTGGCGCTTGCCCGAGAGTGCTTGGACCAGGCGGTGGCTGTACCAATAGCCCGCCACGAGCAGGCATTGGAAGAACAGCAGGCATACGCTCCACACCGCCGCCGTGCCGCCGAACTGCGGCAGCAGCGCCTTGCCGGCCATCGGTTGCACTAGAAACAGCAGAAACGCGCTCAGGACCGCCGCAGCCGCGTAAAGAGCCATCTCTCCGGAGTCCTCAGCGCCGGGCTTGCTCCAGCCGGTCCCGCCGCAGCAGGCTGTGGTGGCGGCTGTAGCCGAAGTAAATGCACAGGCCGATCACCAGCCACACCAGCAGCCGCATCCAGTTCTCCCAACCTAACCCGTACATCAGCGCCGCGTTCACGGCGATGCCCAGCACCGGGACCACCGGCACCAGCGGCGTGCGGAACGGCCGGGGCGCGTCCGGCTGCGCCCGCCGCAGAACCAAGATGCCCGCGCATACGATCACGAACGCGAACAGCGTCCCTATGCTGGTCATGTGCCCCACCATCGAAATCGGCGCAAATGCGGAGAACAGGCTCACAAACACCATGAACAGCAGGTTGCTGCGCCAGGGTGTGCGGTAGCGCGGGTGGATGTCGGAGAAGATCTTGGGCAGCAACCCGTCGCGAGACATCGAGAAGAACACCCGGGACTGGCCCAAGAGCATCACCAGGATCACCGACGTGAATCCGGCGATGATCGCCAGCTTCACCAGCGGTTGCAGCCATTTGTACGGCGTATAGGCGATGGCCACCGCCACCGGCGCCGCCGCCCCTTTGAATTCGCTGTAGTGCGCCAGACCGGTCATCACCAGCGAAAACGCAACATACAGAACCGTACAGATGGCCAGCGAACCCAGGATGCCGATGGGCATGTCTTTCTGTGGGTTCTTCGCCTCCTGCGCCGCCGTGGACACCGCATCAAAGCCGATGTAGGCGAAGAAGATCACCCCCGCCGCGCGCAGCACGCCGCTCCAACCGAACTCGCCGAACTTACCCGTGTTCTCGGGAATGAACGGCGTATAGTTCGATCCTTTCACGAACCAGATCCCCACGCCGATGAACACCAGCACCACGGCGACTTTGATCACCACCACGGCGGCGTTGACGTTGGCGGATTCCTTAATGCCGATCATCAACAGCAAGGAGATCACCACGATGATGAACACGGCCGGTAGATTGACAAACCCGTGCACCAGCTCTCCGCTCGGCAACTGCACCGGCTGCCACGGGGAGGCCACCAGATAGGGCGGCAGGTTGATGCCGATATCGTGCAGCAGGCTCACCACGTAAGCCGACCAGCTGATCGATACGGTCGCCGCCCCCACCGCGTACTCCAATACCAGGTCCCAGCCAATCACCCAGGCGATGAACTCGCCGAGCGTGGCGTAGGCGTACGTGTACGCGCTGCCCGCGATCGGGATCATCGTGGCGAACTCGCTGTAGCAGAATCCCGCCAGGGCGCAGCCGATCGCCGCCAGCACGAACGACAAGGCGATGGCCGGCCCGGCGTGTTCCGCCGCCGCGATTCCTGTCAAAGAAAACAGCCCCGCCCCGATGATGGCGCCGATGCCGAGCGCCACCAGGCTCGCCGGGCCCAGCGTCCGCTTCAAAGAGTGGGCCCCGCCTTCCGATTCGGCAGCAATGCGGCTCAGGGGCTTGGTAGCCAGCAAATCCATGGATCCCCCTCCGGGTCCTGCCTGCCTCGATACGCCGCCCCGAGGTCGGCCTACCACCCGTGCAGGCAGACGGCGTGCGAGATAGATAAGGAATATAGCACAGTCACGCCGCGCGCTTGCGGCGCCACACCAGATACACGGGCACGCCCAGCAGCACGAGAATCAGACCCGGCCAGGTATAGCGCGGTTTGTAAACCAGCAGAAGTGCTTCGATCAGTCCCGCCGCGGCGATGTACGACGCCGGCAGCGCCGGGTATCCAATCGCCCGGTAGGGGCGCGGCGATGCCGGCTGCTTGTGCCGCAGCACGAACAAGCCCCCGATGGTCAGCATGTAAAACAGCAGCACCGCGAAGATCACATAGTCCAAAAGATCGCTGTAGGTGCCGCTCAAGGTCAGCAGGCAAGCCCAAACGCACTGCACCGCCAGCGACACCGTGGGCGTGTGCCGCCGCGGATCCAGCTTCCCCACCGCCCGGAAGAAGAGCCCGTCGAGCGCCATGGCGTAGTACACGCGAGCCCCCGCCAGCACCATCCCGTTGATGCAGCCGAAGGTGGACACCATGATTGCCGCCGCCATGATCTGCACCGCCACCGGGCCGAAGATCTGGGCCGCCGCTGCCGTCGCCACCCGGTCCTCCGGGGCGGCCTGAATCGCCTCCAGCGGCAGCAGCTTCAGGTAAATAAGGTTGGCGGCCAGATAAAGCGCTGACACAATCCCGACGCCCAGCCCCAGCGCCAGAGGCACGTTCCGCTTGGGGTTCTTGATTTCGCCGGCGGCAAAGGTGACGTTGTTCCAGGCATCGGAAGAAAACAGCGCGCCCACCATGGCCACGCCCACCAGGCGCACCGCCGTCCATCCCCACTCCGCGTTGCGCCAGAAGCCGCCGAAATTCTCCTCCGCCGCTCCCGGCGCTCCCCGGGCAAGCAAACCAAACCCGATCAGGCCCAGCAACGCCCCAACCTTGGCGATCGTGAAGACGTTCTGCACCGCCGCGCCGGCCCGCACGCCCCGCGTGTTCACCCAGGTGAGCAGCACCAGCACCGCCACCGCCAGCGCCTGCTGCGTGCTGAGCTCGACCGGCCCCACCCGCGCCAGGAAACGGTCCGACGCAATCGCCGGGAAAAACACCCCCGCGAACTTCGCGAAGGCCACCGCGACCGCCGCAATCGTCCCGGTCTGAATGACCAAGAACAAAGTCCAGCCGTACAGGAAGCCCCACAGCGGGCCGAACGCTTCGCGCAGGTACACGTACTGGCCGCCCGCCTGCGGCATCATCGCCGCCAGCTCGCCATAGCTGAGCGCGGCGATCAGCGTCATCGCCGCCGTCACCACCCAGGTCATCATCAATAAACCCGGGCTCTGTACTTGCCGGGCGATGTCCGCCGAGACGATGAACACCCCGGAGCCGATCATGGACCCCATCACGATCGTGGTGGCGTCCAGCGCACCCAAGCCCCGGACCAGCCCGCCCTCTACCGCACGATTTGTTGCCATTCCTCCATCCGCGCCCGTATGGATTCGTAGCTGAGCTCAGGAGGCAGCAGGTCGCCGATCACCGCCACCGAGTCCGCGCCGGCCTCCAGCACGACCCGCGCGTTCTCCCGGGTGATTCCGCCGATCGCCACCAGCGGCCTCCGGTCCAGTGGCCGCAGCCGGCGCAGCTCCGCCAGGCCCACCACCGGGTCCGGCTTCTGTTTTGACGCGGTCTCAAAGATGGGGCCCAGCGCCAGATAGTCCGCCGGCTCGTCCGCCGCCGCACGCAACTGCGCCTCATTGTGCGTGGAAAAGCCTAGGATGCGGTCCGGGCCGATCAGCCGCCGCACATCGGAGGGCGGCAGGTCAGCCTGCCCCACATGGACGCCCGCGTTGAGCAGCAAGGCGATGTCCGCGCGGTCGTCGATGACAAACAGCGCGCCTGCCTTCCAGCACAATTCCGCCACCTGCTCGGCCTGCTCGAACACGGCCCGGCGGTAGCTGCCTTTGTGCCGGAATTGGAGAATCCGCGCGCCCCCTTCGAGCATGGCCTCGGCCGCCTTCACCGGCGTCAAGCCTCTCTGGCCCAGAATCCCCGTGTCCAGGATGGGATACAAACGCGGCAGCGTCACACGTACCCGCTATGATATCGCAGCGCGCCGGCCGTGCTGCCCCTGGCCGGTCTCCTCTGCTCGGACCAGCGCGGGTTCTCCTCCAGGAGTTTGCAGGCCGTGGTATTCTGATGCGGGCTGACAACCGATGAGGAGGGCGCCGATGATTCACCGGGTCAACCGGCGGCGGTTTCTCCGCGCCTGCGCCGGAGCCGCCGCCGTGTCGCCGCTAGCGCAATTCCATCTCTGGGCCGCCCCCGAGCGAGGGCGCGTCAAGATCCGCGACATCAAGGTCATGGTGCTCAAAGGACCCCGCACCTACACGCTGGTCAAGGTCGAATCGGATGCGGGCCTGTACGGGATCGGAGAGGGTTACGGAAGCCCCGGCGTCGGCATCAAGGAAGGAGTGCTGGAGCTGCGGCCGTACTTCCTGGGAAAAGACCCACTGGATATCGAGACTCTGTATCTGGGGTTGGGGCAACGCGTGGACGGCTCCGCTCACATGCTTCTGCGCGCCGTCAGCGCCATCGAGACCGCGTTATGGGACTTGGCGGGCAAGATCCTGAACGTTCCCGCCGCCACGCTGCTCGGAGGCCGCTTCCGCAATCGCGTCCGCATGTATCACGATGAGGGGCCGCGCAACATGCTCGACCCGGCCAGTTGCCGGGAATGGGCCGCCAAGATGAAAGCCGACCCCGCCGGCTGGACCGCCTTCAAGTTCGGATTCCCCCGCTCCAATCCGGCCTCCGACCGGACCCGTGACGCTTCCAACCGCCAGCTCACCACCAAGGAACTGCGCGACATCCGCCGCGGATACGAAAACTGCCGCGACGCGATCGGCTGGGACTACGACATCATCGTGCACTGCCATTGGGAATACGATCTGAGAACCGCCATCCAGCTCGCCGAGGCCGTCGAAACCATCAAGCCCCTTTGGCTGGAGGATCCCATGCCGCCTGACTTCTCCAACGCCTGGGTGCGCCTCACCAGCGTGAGCCGCGTGCCAATCTGCACCGGAGAGAACCTGGCCCGAAGGCAAGGGTTCGCGGATTTCCTGCTCCAAAAAGGCTGCGACATCGCGCAGCTCGACGTGCGCAACACCGGCGGCTTGCTCGAATCCAAGAAGATCGCCGACCTGGCTGACATGTGCCTGATCCCGATGTGCGCCCATAACACAGGCAGTGTTGTTTGCAACTACGCCACGCTTCAATGGGCTTGCGCGGTAAGGGATTTTCTGGCCGCCGAGACTGTCATCGGACGCCGCGACTGGATGGATGATGTGATCTTGCGCGATGGACCCATCGTGCAAAACGGCCACATGACTTTGCCGGACAAACCCGGCCTCGGAATTGAGTTAAATCCGGACGTAGTGCGCGCTCATTTGGCCCCCGGAGAAACTTGGTGGGGTTAGCCGCCTCGTCCCCTAAGGAAGGTCAGCCAATATGTGGAACCGACGGGAATTCCTCAAAACCACGGCGCAGGGAGCTGCCGCCGCCTTGAGCCTGCCTGGCGCGCCGGCGCCCAAACCGCGCCTCGGTTTGGTTGCTTCTTCGCACCCCAAATTAAGGATGCCCTCCTCCCGCGAAGATCCGCTGGATTACCCTCGCGTCCGGGACATGGTCTGGAAGGCCATCGAATACGGGCGCCCCGCGGCGGGCAGCCTGGAAGCCAAGATCAAGCCGGGCTCGTGGGTCGTCCTCAAGCCGAACATCATCAGCTTGCCGCCCCGTCCCACCTACCGCACCGGGGACGTTACCGACTTGCGCGTCCTCAAAGCCGTGCTCGAATACGTCGCCGAGCGTTCCCGCGCCGCCCGCATCACGGTCGCCGAGGGTGGAAGTTACCGCCGCCGTGGCGATCCCACGCGCGACAACGTCATGATCCAGAACGGCGTGCAGGTCGACGCTCTTACCGCGGACTGGGGGTCCGAATTCCCCGGCTTACCGGGGACGTTAGGCGATGTTCTGGAGGAGGCGCGCAAGAAGTTTCCGTCGAAAAGGTTCGATTACATCGACCTCGCCTATGACGCGGCGCGCGGGCCGAATGGCGAGTTTCAGTGGCTGCCCGTGCCGGTCAGCCCCACCGGAGTGGGGGCCTTTGGGGAAAAGAAGGTGTATGTCACTTCCGACACGGTCCGCAACTGCGACTTTCTGATCACCATCCCCGTACTGAAAGTCCACCTGATGTGCGGCCTCACGGCCTGCTTGAAAAATTACGTCGGCACGGCGCCCCGGATTGCCTATGCCCGCCCGGGAAGATTCTCCAACAACGACCTCCACACCTACCATTCCCTGGAGGGCCGCATCGATTCCTTCATCGTGGACTTGGCGGCATTCCATCCTCCCGACTACTGCGTGGTGGACGCCATCCGCGGACTCCAGTACAGCGAGCACCGCATCGCCCGCGCCGATCAGGAGGTGCGCAGCAATCTGATCCTCGCCGGCGAAGATCCCGTCGCCGCCGACGCGCTGGCAGCTTACCTGATCGGCTTCCAGCCTTGCGACATCGAGTTTCTGCACATGGCCTCCCAGCGCGGCATGGGTGTCATGGATTTGTCGGAAGCGGACGTCGCGGGCGACGACCCCGGCCAACTGCGCGCCCGTTGGGGCAAGCCCAACAACTGGTACGGAAGATGCAACCGCGTCTGGCGCCTCAGTCAGGGGCCGCTCGCCAACCCCGATGGCTGGGAGCGCTTCACCTCCCCCGTGGACACCCTTCACCTCTCACAATGGCGCGCTCCGCAAGGCGAGAACACCGTTTACCGCGCTGCCGTAAAGGTCATCGCTCCGGGCCGCCGCAAAGGCTACCTTTGGGTGGGCGCGCGGGGGCGCGTCACCGGCTTCTTGAACGGCGCGAAGGTCTTGGAGGAGGAAGGGCTAACCCGCTACCGGCCCGGCCAGTTCCAGACCGGCGTCGAATTGCAGAGCGGTGAGAATCAGCTCCTGTTCGAGGTGACCCCGGTCAACGCGGAGGCCGACCTGAGCGCTCTGCTGGTCGGTCCGGAGAACGACGGAGACTCCATGGAGGGCATCCGCTGGCAAGCCTAAACCGCCGGGCGGCTTATGGCGGCCTTGTTGTGGGCCGCCGGAGCCGGCGGGCACGGATGCGGCGGATCAGGAGCGGAAGCCGAACAGTTTGACGGCGTTCAAGCCCCGGATCTTCGCCCGGTCCGCTTCGGCCGCGAAGGCGAACATCTCCTCGAACATCGCCACCTGCCGCTCGAACTCCTGCACGTTCATCCCCAGCCCGCCCCACAGAATGCGGTCCGCCCCGAAGGCCTGGAACACGCGCTTCACCAGCGGCTGCACGTCGCGGTAAGGGTAGCCCGCTTTGGACGAATAGGAAACGCCGGAGAACTTCATGTACACACGCGGCAGGTCCGCCAGGCGGAGGACTTCCTCATACTCGGCGGCGCTGCCCTGACCTGCCCGGGCCAGATGGTCCAACAGCACCGGCATCTGGGGCAGTTGCGAGGCCAGCGCCCGCACGTGGGGCGCGTAGTAGGGAATGAGGTGCATCTGAATCGCCAGGCCCAGAGAGTGCGCCTTCTTCCAGACCGCCAGCATCTGCGGCGACTTCATGTCCCGGTCCCGTATGGCCCCCGAGGTGGTGGGCCCGCGCTTCGGGTCTTCGGTCTCGTGAACCCGCAGGGCGACGATCCGTCCCGGATGCTTCTTCACCAGGGCTTCCATGCGGGCGGGGGTTTCGGGCGCGATCGGATCGAACAGGCAAGTCCCCTTGAAGAACCCGGACCAAGGCTCATGCTCGAAGCAATACTCCAGGTACCGGTGATCATCCTGGTAGGGCTCGGGGTGCACGAGCACTGCGTGGTCGATCTCCGCCTGCCGCACGAACTCCGCGTAGTCTTCCAGAGGCTGCGGCTGGGGCTGATAGGGAGAGTTCGGATGAATGGGGAATCTTGCAGTGTCCTTGGCGAACAGATGAATGTGCGTGTCCACCAGGACTCCCGGCGGCCGGGCGCCTTGAACCAGCGCCGCTGCTGCCGCTCCCAACATCCACTGCCGCCGCGTCATGCCCGCCATTGGGTGGCCGCCTCCTTTCGCAGCTTCTCGATTATAGGACTGCGGCCCGGCCGACGTCTTGCTCCTGCCAGCCGCCCGCAGCCCGGACGGCCTGCCCACGGCAATGGCGCATGCCTCCAGGCTTGGGCTGCCGGGCGCAGCTTCAGGGCGGCGCGGGCGCCCGGATCGCTTCAATGCGCGCTGTGATATGCTGATGCGGGCCGTTCGACGGCTCGGTAGTTCACAACGCCGGCCGAAGAGCGCGTCTTGAACAGCGAAACGGAGGTCGCACCGTGGAACGCAGATCGTTTCTGTCCTCATCCATTGCGCTGGCCGGCTTGGGCGCAGCCGTGGACGCGCAGCAGGCTGTCCCCCGCAAAGGCCGGCTCAAGCAGTCCGCCACCCGCGGGTGTTTCGGCAAAGGCGCCACCATCGAGACCATGTGCCGCGAAGGCGCGAGGCTAGGACTCAAAGGCCTGGACTTCGTCGGCCCCGCCGACTGGCCCTTGCTCAAGAAGTATGGCCTTGTGGCGGCGATGTGTTCGGGCACGACCGGCATCAATCACAAGGAGAATCACGCCAAGGCCGAGCCGCAGCTCGTCGAGAACATTCTCCGCGCTGCGGAAGCCGGATGGCCCAACGTGATCGTGACCTTCGCTCAGCGCAAGGGCTTGTCCGACGAAGAAGGTTTGGAAAACAGCGTCGCGTTTCTGAAACGCGTCAAGAACGTGGCCGAAGACAAAGGGGTCACCATCTGCCTGGAGGTGTTCAACAGCAAGGTGGACCACCCCGACGCGCAGGCCGACAGCACGCGCTGGGTGGTCGAAATCTGCAAGCGCGTGGAATCGCCGCGCGTCAAGATCTTGTACGACATCTATCACATGCAGATCATGGAAGGGGACATCATCCGCACCATCCGCAACAACATCCAGTACATCGGCCATTTTCACACCGCCGGCAATCCCGGCCGCCATGAGATCGACGACACTCAGGAGCTCAACTACGGGGCGATCGCGCGGGCCATCGCCGATCTCAACTTCACCGGCTTTATCGGCCACGAGTATACGCCGCTCGGCGACCCGCTCAAGTCGCTTGATCAAGCCATCACGATTTGCGACGTCTAAGAGGTTGTCTCAATCCTTGATGAGGAGGCATCATCCATGAGACCGATCACCAGACGCGGCGCGCTCGGCGCCGCCGCAGTTCCGCTGATCCTCAAGTCCGAAACCGCCTTTGGCTTCCAGGCCAACTCCGCTCCCGGCCTCGGCATCATCGGCACAGGCAGCCGGGGCCGCTATGTGGGGACGATCTTCGCCAAGGACGGACGCACCCGCCTGGCGGCCATCTGCGATATTCAGGACTCCTCGATCGCCGCCGCTCAAAAGCAGTTGCCCGGCGCCGCCCAGGCCCGCGTCTACCGCGACTATCAGGAGCTCGTGGCAAACCCGGAGGTCGATTGCGTCTTGATCGCCACGCCGATCTTCCTGCACCCGGACCATTTCGAGGCCGCCGTGAACGCCCGGAAGCACATCTACTGCGAGAAGGCGGCCGCGGCCGATGTGGCGGGCGTCAAGCGGGTTCTGCGCGCCGGCGACCGCGCCGACAAGACGAAGCACATCCAGTTCGGCTTCCAGCAGCGCTACGGCCCCGAATACCTGGCCGCGGAGAAGATCATCACCTCGGGCCGGCTGGGGGAGCTGCTGCTGATGCGCAGCCACTGGATGGTGAGCGGACAGATCAAGCCGCCGTCGCAGCCGCGCCCGGTCTACGCCTCGCTGGCCGAAGAGAAACTACGCAACTGGTACCGCTGGAAGGAGACCTCCGGGGACTTCATCGTCGAGCAGGACTGCCACGGCGTGGACGTCCTCAACTGGTACTCGGGGAGCCGTCCCCTGCTCGCCATTGGTTCCGGCGGCCGCAGGATCCGGCCTTACGGAGATTGCAACGACCACGCCAACATCACCTATGAATACCCCGGAGGGCTGCGCGGCTTCCTTCACGGCTGCCAGCTCGCCCAGGGATGGAGTTTGGTGAACGAGCAGTTCTTCGGGACCGAGGGCACCGTCGAGACGACCCGGCAATACTATCGCTGGTACCGTCCTGGGGCCGGGCCCGGCGGCCAGACCGCCGTCGAGGAGGTCAAATCCAAACGCGAGCCGACCTATGATGCGGTCGAATACTTCGTGGATCACGTGTTGAGCGGCAAGCCCGAAAACAGCACCGTGACGGCAGCCGAAAGCACCCTGACGGCCATCCTGGGCCTGCTGGCGGTGGAGACGCGCCGTCCCGTGACCTGGGACGAGATGATGCGCCTCGGCTAGCAGCTTCCACGAAGCGGCGGGGAACTCTGCATCGCCCTTGGCGGCTCGCTATAAACTAAAGAGTTAAGGAGTACGGTTGCATTCCCACGGCCGCCATACCCCTACCCGCACGGTCCTGAAGTGGTCCCTTGCCGCTACGCTGGCCTTCATCGTCATCGAGGCTCTGGCCGGACTCCAGGCGCGCAGCTTAGCGCTGCTCAGCGACGCCGGCCACAACTTCACCGACGCGCTGGCCTTGTTGCTGGCTTGGTTCGGCCACTACCTGGAGTCGCGTCCCGCCGACGATGTCCGGACGTACGGCTACCGGCGCGCCGGCGTGCTCGCCGCGTTCGTGAATGCCCTGGCGCTGGTGGCGCTGGCCGGTTTCATCTTCTATGAGAGCTACCGCCGGCTGCGGAGTCCCGAGCCGGTGGATGAAGTCACCATGCTGGTGGTCGCCGGCCTGGGACTGGTGTTGAATCTGGCCATCATGTGCTGGATGCGCTTCGACCAGCGGCGCGATCTCAACATCCGCAGCGCCTACCTGCACATGTTCGGCGACGCTCTGGGCTCGATCGGCATCCTGATCGGGGCGGTGTTGATCCGCTACACCGGCTGGTATCTGGTCGACCCGCTGCTCAGCGTCCTGATCGGCGGGCTGATCCTCTGGACGGCCAGCGACGTCATCAAAGAGTCGCTGAACATTCTGCTCGAAGGCATGCCCAAGGGACTGGAGATGCAGTCTTTGGCGGCGGCCATGCGGGATGTCGAAGGGGTGTGCGACGTTCACGACCTGCACGTGTGGAGCCTGGGCTCCAATGCTCACGCGCTGAGTTGCCACGTGCTGATCGAGGACATGCCTCACTCCCAGAGTCAGGTCATTCTGGACCGCCTCAACCGCATGCTCTTAGAGCGGTTCGGCATCGGCCACACCACCATCCAGTTCGAGCACACCAATTGCGCTTTGTATGAGAACGGCTGTTCGGTCAGCCCGCCGCCGCCAGCAGGCGGAGGAGCCTCTTCCTGACGGCCTCCACGGCGGCTTCGTCCGGGCAAACCACCAGAATGGTGTCGTCGCCGGCGATTGTGCCCACGACTTCCGCCCACTGTTCACGATCCAGCGCCGCAGCCACGGTGCTCGCATTTCCGGGCGAGGTTTTCAGGACCAGCAGATTGCGGGCGGGCTTGGCGTCCCGCAAAAAACTAGCGGCCACGCTGGCCAGCGGAGGGCCCGGCGCGGGAGCCTGCGCGAGTTGCCGGTAGCCGCTGGTGGTTTTCACCAAGCCCAGTTCACGGATGTCCCGCGATAGGGTGACCTGGGTGACCTCGATGCCCTCCCGTTCGAGCGCCCGGGCGAGCTCTTCCTGAGTGTGGATTGCCCGCGCCGCGATCAGCTTCAGGATCTGCCCCTGCCGGTAGCTTTTGTTCATCCCCGCATCTGCTCGATTTGGGCGGCGGCTTCCTCCAGCGCTTTGGCCACCGCAGCCGGCCCCGTGCCTCCCCGGATCTCGCGCGTCTTCATCCCCTCGCGCGGTTTCATCAGCCGGACCATTTCCGGCCGGAACTCGGGCGCAAACGCGGCCAGTTCCTCCGCTGTCCAATCGGCGGGGCGCTTGCCCTTGCGCACGCTCTCCAAGACCAGCTTCCCCACCAGCTCATGCGCCCGGTGAAAGGGCACACCGGAACGGGCCAGCTCTTCGGCCAAGTCCGTGGCCACCACCCAGCTCTCCTCGGCCGCGGCTTCCATCCGCGCGGTGTTCAGCTTCACCGAAGCCGCCACAGCCGCGGCCATCTCGAGAGATCCTTCCAGTTGGTCCGCCGCCTCAAACAGAGGCTCTTTGTCTTCCTGCATGTCCCGGTTGTAGGTGAGCGGCAGGCCCTTCATCGTTACGAACAGCGAGCTGTAGCAACCGAATACGCGCCCGCATTTGCCGCGGATCAGCTCCAGCGAGTCGGGATTCTTCTTTTGCGGCATCAGGCTGGACCCGCTGGTCACCTCATCGCCGAGTTCCAGCCAGCCGAACTCTTCGCTGGAATAGAGAATCCAGTCCTCGGCCAGGCGGCTCAGATGCAGCATGGTCGTCGACGCCGCATGCAGGAAGTCCAGAACAAAATCCCGGTCGGCGGCCACGTCCATGCTGTTGGCTGTGACCGCTTCGAATCCGAGATCGCGGGCGAGCTCCTCGCGGTTGAAAGGAAAGCCGCTGCCGGCCAGCGCCCCGGAGCCCAGCGGCAGGACGTTGGCGGCGCGGCGCGCCGCGCTCAAACGGTCCCAATCGCGGCGGAACATCTCAAAGTAGGCGAGCAGGTAATGGGGCCAGAGCACGGCTTGCGCGCGGCGCAGGTGCGTGAAGCCCGGCAGAACCGCGTCCGGGTAACGGCGGGCCAGCGCCACCAGTTCGGCCATCAGATCCGCCAGCTTGCCCTGGATCCGCGCGATGGCGTCCCGCAGCCAGAGACGCGTGTCCAAAGAGACCTGCTCGTTGCGGCTGCGCCCGGTGTGGATCTTGTCGGCCAGCGGTCCGGTTTTCTCCTTCAGCTTGCGGATGACTAGCGTGTGGACGTCTTCGTCCTGCGCGCCTTCCCAGAAGGAAGGCTGGCGGGACTCCTGCCGGATCTGCTCGAAGGCCGCTACGATCGCTTCCCGTTCGGATGGGCTAAGGATCCCGGCGCGCTCGAGCGCCCGGGCGAACGCCTGGGATCCCTGAATGTCGGCGTCGAGCAGGCGGCGGTCGAAGCTGAGCGAATTCGAGAACCGCTCGAAGATCTCCGACGGGCCCCGCTCGAAACGTCCGCCCCATAGCTTCATTGGTTCAGCCTTTCTTGATGGCCGCCCGGATCTGAATGGGCAGGCCGATCAGATTGATGAAACCCCGAGCGTCTTGCTGGTTGTAGCTCTCGCCCATGGTGAAGCTGGCGATGTCGAGCGAATACAGCGAATTCGGCGAGGTGCGGCTCACGGGCTCGAGGTTGCCTTTGTACAGCCGCAGCCTCACTTCGCCCGTCACAGGCTCGGCCGCCACGTCGAAGAAGGCGTCCAGGGCTTCACGCAGCGGCGTGAACCAGAAGCCGTTGTAGACCAGCTCAGCGTAATCCACGGCCAGCTTTTGCTTGTAATGCATGAGGCTGCGGTCGAGCACCAGCGCTTCGAGTTCCCGGTAGGCGGCCAGGATCAGCGTGCCGCCCGGCGTTTCGTAGCAGCCGCGCGACTTCATGCCCACGAAGCGGTTCTCCACCAGGTCGATCCGCCCGATGCCGTGCTCCCCGCCAATACGGTTCAGTGTTTCCAGCAAGGCCGCGCTGGAAGCGTAATGCTGCCCGTTGACGGACACCGGACGTCCCTGGTGGAAGCCGATGGTCACTTCGGCCGGCTGATCGGGGGCCTCTTTGGGACTCTTGGTCAGCATCCAAATCTCATCGGGCGCGGCGTTGGCGGGGTCCTCCAGGGCGCCGCCTTCGTGGGAGATGTGCCAGATGTTGCGGTCGCGGCTGTAAATCTTGGTGGTGGTCGCCGCGACCGGCACGTTGTGCGCGGCGGCATAGGCCAGCGCGTCCTCGCGGCTCCGGATGTCCCATTCCCGCCACGGGGCTATCACTCTTAGATGGGGCGCCAGGGCCTTGTAGGTCAGCTCGAAGCGGACCTGATCGTTGCCCTTGCCGGTGCAGCCGTGGGCCAGGGCGTCGCAGCCGGTCTTGAGAGCCACCTCGACCTGCCGCTTGGCCAAGAGCGGCCGGGCCACCGAAGTGCCCAACAGATACTTATGCTCATAGACCGCGCCCGCGCGCACCAGCTTCCACAGGTACTCGCTGACAAACTGCTCCCGCATGTCCTCGATGTAGACTTCCGAGGCGCCGGTCTTGCGGGCTTTTTCTTCCAGACCGGCCAGTTCCTCATCGCCCTGGCCGATGTTGCCGCAAACGGCCACCACCTCGCAGCCGTAGTTCTGCTTCAGCCACGGAATAATGATTGAAGTATCGAGCCCGCCCGAATAAGCGAGAGCCACTTTCTTTGGTTTTTCCATAAATTCTCCTTATATCCTCATGGTTCTCCGGCCGCGCCGGCTGGCCGGCCCAGCGCCTCAGATCAGCAGCATCAACAGCAGCGCCTTCTGCGTGTGCAGGCGGTTTTCGGCTTGATCAAAAACCACGGACTGCGGAGACTCGATCACCTCGTCGGTGACCTCTTCGCCCCGTTTGGCCGGCAGGCAGTGCATGAAGATCGCCTCCGGCTTGGCCCGGGCCATCAGGCGCGCGTTGACCTGGAACGGCCGGAAATGCTGCCGCCGCTTGTCCCTTTGGTGTTCCTGGCCCATGCTGGCCCAGACGTCGGTGTAGACGGCGTCGGCGCCGGCCACCGCCTCCTTGGGATCGTGGGTGATGCACAGCTCGGCTTTGTAGGCATCAGCCATTTCCAGGGCGATCTGGACGACCTCGGGCTTCGGATCGTAGCCCCGCGGAGTGGCTACGGTCAGGTTCACGCCCTGCCGCGGCAGCGTGAGCATCAGCGAGTGAGCAACGTTGTTGCCATCGCCCACGAAGGCCACTTTGCGGCCGCGCAGCTCTCCGAGTTTCTCTTTGAGAGTAAAAACGTCGGCCAGCGCCTGGCAAGGATGATAAAGGTCGCTGAGCGCGTTGACGACCGGCACATCCGCGTTGCGGGCCAGCTCGTCGATAGTTTCCTGTTCGAAGGTCCGGGCCACAATGCACTGGACCCAGCGGGCCAGATTCCGGGCGACGTCCTTGACCGGTTCCCGCTCCGCCACCGGCCCGAGGCTCAGCACCGTTTCGGCGCCCACCTGCCGGGCGGCGAGCTCGAAGGTCAGCCGGGTGCGCAGCGAGGGCTTCTCGAACATGAGGGCGACGTTGCGGCCGCGCAGCGCGTCCTGGAATTGCTCCGGCTTCTTCTTGACCTTGGCCGCCAACTCCATCAGCGAGGCGACTTCTTCGGCGGTCAGCTCCAGGTCATAGGTGATCGAACGGAACAGGATTTTACGGATTGCTTTGAGTGTATTTTTATTCACGAAATTGAATAATTACACAACTGAGATTCGCCCGTCAACTGCGGCCGATGGCGTATGGCTGATGCGGTTCAGGGGGGACTCTATTAATCGAGCCACTGGACGCAATCTTACTCGGGTTCCGGGCGCGGTACACTGACAAGCAATGCCTACCGCTTTGGAAAGGGCCGGCGCCAGGAGCGTGGCTGAGCTGGCCGAGATGCCCGGTGTCCGGGAGTGTCTCCAGTGGTTTACCCGCGAAAAGCAGTGGATCCATGAACAGCACCTACGGGTGGTTCGCATCCCAGCGCCGACTTTTTTCGAGCAAGAGCGGGCCGCCTATATGGCGGAGCGGTTCCGCGAGCTGGACTGCGAGGTGCAGCAGGACGGGGCGGGCAACGTGATCGCCCTGCCCCGCAAGGCTTCCGGGGATGAGTACCTGGTGGTCTCCGCGCACCTGGACACCGTCCTGGCTCCCCGCACCCCCGAAGAGATCACGGTTGACTCGGGCGGGGGTCTGCGCGGACCGGGGGTCTCGGACAACGGCGCCGGACTGGCAGGCCTGCTGGCGGTGGCGGCGGCGCTTCATGCCTCACCGCCGTTGCCGGAGGTACGCCGCGGGCTGCTGCTCTTGGCCAATGTCTGCGAAGAAGGCGAGGGGAATCTGAACGGGATGCGGCATTTCTGCGAAGATTCTCCGCTGGGGGCCAAAGCGCGCGCCTTCCTGGTGCTGGACGGTCCGGCCCTGGATCACATCACGAGCACGGCGCTTGAAAGCCGCCGTTACGAGGTTTTGTTCTCCGGCCCCGGAGGGCACAGTTGGAGCGATTTCGGCACGGCCAACCCGGTGCATGCGCTGGGCCGGGCGATGGCCTACATCTTGGAGCAGCAGGCCGGGGCAGCGGCGGCCGGTGGGGGGTGCTCCTACAATTTCGGGTGGATTGAAGGGGGAACGGGCGTGAACTCGATCCCGACGCTGGCCCGCGCCAAAGTCGATCTGCGTTCGGAGACCAGCGAGCGGATGGAGGCGTTGTACCGCCTGTTGACCAGCGCGGTGGAGCGCGGGGCGGCTGTGGAGAATGAGCAAGCGGCCACGGGCCGGGTATCGGCGCGTGTCCGCCCGATCGGCGTGCGGCCGGGAGGCCGCCTGCCCGAGGAAGCAGCGGTCTTGCGCTTACTGCGGGCGGTGGATGCTCACTTGGGCATCCGGGCCAAGCTGGACTGTGCTTCCACTGACGCCAACATTCCGCTTTCCATGGGGTTACAGGCAGTTTCCATCGGCGCGGGCGGCGCGGGCGGCGGGGCCCACACCCCCTCGGAGTGGTACCATCCCCGCGGCCGCGATTTGGGCTTGAAGCGCGTCCTTCTTACCCTCTGCCTGCTGCTGCGTGAGGCACACCTGACCGGGGGCCCGGGCGAATGAGCCGCCCCGGGGCGCAGTCCACGTGGGAGCCCACGGTTGCTCTCCTGTTGGTGGTGGTCATCTGGGGCGCCACCTTTACTGTAGTGAAGGAGGCCTTGGAAGATGCCTCCACGCTGGTGTTCCTGGCGCTGCGTTTTTCGCTGGCTTCGGTGGTGTTGGCCCTATTTCTGGCCCCGCGCTTGGGGACGTTCCGCCCGCTGGCGGCTTCCGTCCGGGCCGGGTTGCTGGCCGGGCTGGCGCTTTTCGGGGGCTACTTTTTCCAGACCGCGGGACTGCGCTACACTTCGGCGCCGAAGTCGGCCTTCATCACTTCGCTGTCGGTCGTGGCGGTACCCTTGCTCGCCGCCTTCGTCTATAGAAGTGTGCCCCGGCCGCCGGAGATGGCCGGCGTGGCGCTGGCCACCTCTGGGTTGGCGCTGCTGACTCTCCAGGGCCAGGGGCCGGCGATGGAATGGGGGGATCTGCTTACCCTGGGGTGCGCGTTCTGCTTTGGCGCACATGTGTTGGTGCTGGCTCGCTTTGCTCCGCGATGCAGCTTCGAGGTTCTCAGCCTGACCCAGATTTGCCTGACGGCTGTGATTGCTCTGGGGTCGTTCTGGTGGGCGGAGCCGGCGCGGATCGATTGGACCCCGAGGCTGGTGTTCGCCTTAGGGGTTACCGGCGTATTGGCCACCGCCCTGGCTTTCAGCGTTCAGACTTGGGCCCAAAGGCACTTAACGCCGCTGCGCACGGCGTTGATCCTGGCGATGGAGCCGGTTTTCGCCTGGTTGACTTCGTATTTGGTGGCGGGCGAGTCCTTGTCGCCACGGCGGGCGGCAGGCGCGATGCTGATTCTGGCCGGGGCGTTGCTTGCGGAACTGAAACCCTCCCGGCGCAGGACACATCCATTCACTTAGATCTCCCAAAGCCATTGCCCTATAATTGAAATCAAGATCGCAGGCCGAAAAAAGGGTAATCCTATGAGCCCCTGGAAATTCTTTCAGCAACAGAAGCTCTTGTCTTTCACGCTGGTGTTGTTCACGCTTTCGGTGGGCATCCTGATCGGGACGCTGATCAGCGGCGGGGCCAGCGCGCAGAAAGACGCTGTGGCGCCGGACGCCACCCCGTTGAAGATTCCTGATCCGGTTCAGCTTTCCAGCGCGTTTACGCAAATTGCGAAGAAGCTGGAGCCATCTGTAGTCAACATCACCACGACCTATGTGTCCAAGCAGGCCGGCAGTTCGGGACGCCGGCGGCAGCAGAGTCCGGAGGAAGAAAGTCCGGAAGATTTATTCCGGCGCTTCTTTGGCCCATTCGGACCGCTGCCGGAGATGGAGCCGCCGCGGCGGGACGCCACCGGAAGCGGCGTGATTGTCGACGCCAACGGGTACATTCTGACCAACCAGCATGTGGTGGAGGATGCCGACCGGATCCAGGTGCGGCTGACGGGCGACCCTCCGGGCAAAGACTATGAAGCGAAGCTGATCGGGGCGGATCCTGAGACCGATCTGGCCGTGATCAAGATCAATGTTCCGCGGAAGCTCACGCCGGCGAAGATCGGCAACTCGGATGCGGTCCAAGTGGGTGACTGGGCGATCGCGATCGGCTCGCCGTTTGGCTTGCAAGCGACGGTTACGGCCGGGATCATCAGCGCGAAGGATCGAGATATTGCCGGAGGCCGCCAGTTCCAGCATTTTCTTCAGACCGATGCGGCCATCAACCCCGGCAACAGCGGCGGACCATTGCTCAACATCAATGGGGAGGTGATCGGCATCAACACCGCCATCGCCACCACGACCCGGGCTTTCGCGGGCGTCGGCTTCGCCTTGCCGATTAATACCGCGGTGAAGGTGTACAACCAGATCATCAAGAGCGGGCGCGTGACCCGGGGATCGATCGGGGTCAGCCTCCAGCAGGCCACGCCGGAGCTGCTCAAAGTGTACGGGGCCACGCAGGGGGCGTTCGTGAGCCGCGTGGAGCCGGGCAGCCCCGCGGCCAAGGCCGGCATCCGCGAGCAGGACGTGATCGTTTCGTTTGACGGCAAGCCCATTGCGCGCAGCGACGACCTGGTGAACGCCGTGGCTGACACGCCGGTGGGCACCCAGGTGAAGCTGGGCATCATCCGCGACGGCAAGCGGATCGAGATCCCGGTCACAGTCGGGGACCGCGCCGAGATTTACCGCGACAATCCGCTGATCAGCGGGCGGCGTCCGAGTGATTCCTCGCGGGACGACAGTCCGGAAACCAAGTTCGGCCTGTATGTTCGCAACGCCGAGCCGGCGGAACTGGAAGGCTCGGGCGAGAAGGCGGGCGTATTGGTGACCCGGGTGGATCCTGCTAGCTTCGCCGACGACATCGGCATCCAGCCGGGAGACGTCATCACTTCGGTGAACCGGGAGCCGGTGGCGAGCGTGGACGACCTGCGCCGCGTCCAGGCGACGTTGAAGCCCGGCGACGTGGTGGCTTTCCGGGTTTTGCGTCCGGCGGGGCGCACCGGCGCGCGGGGCCGCACATGGAACACTTTCTTCCCGGCGGGAACTCTGCCGCAGAAGTAGCCAGCAGGCGAAGGCTTTCCGGAATCGCCGCGGCGGGGGCGATTCCGGGAGCCGGCTTGCTACACTGAGACTAGCGCGTGGCCAAAGCGACCGGCATTCTCGCTGTGCTTCTCGCCCTGGGGCTGACGGCCGCCGGAGCGGCGCAGAATTCCACTTCGGCCGCGAAGAAGAGCACATCCGGGGCGCCGTCTAAATCTGCGGCGGCAAAATCCAAAGCGGCCGCATCTTCCAAATCCGGACCTTCCGCTGCTGCGAAAAGCGGGCAAGCCGCGTCCAAAGGGGCTAGCAAAAGCGTGAGCGGCAAGACCGCTCAGCCAACGAGGAAAACCGCGGCCAAAGCGTCGGCGAAGACCGCCGCCGGGCGGACCGCGTCGAGAAGCAAGAGGCGAAGCGCCGCTCGCCCAGCCGTCCAGCAGCAGCCCACCCCCGAACGCTACAGGGAAATCCAGCAGGCTCTGATAGACCGTGGATATCTCGAAGGTGAACCCACGGGCCGGTGGGATCCAGCATCGATCGAGGCCCTGAAGCGGTTCCAGGGGGATCAGCAGTTGCAGCCCACGGGCAAAATTGACGCTCTCTCATTGATCCGGCTGGGCCTCGGTCCGCGGAGGCAGAACCTTGCCTTTGGGCCGTCACCTTCTCAAGCCAGCGAGGTGCAAACAGAGCCATGACCGTCGGCGTCCCAAAAGAGATCAAAGACCACGAGACCCGGGTGGCGCTTGTTCCCAGCGGAGTGGCCGCCCTCCGGCAGGCAGGGCACCAAGTGTTGGTGCAGGTTGGAGCCGGCCTGGGAAGCTCCATTCCCGACGAGGAGTTCGAGCAGGCCGGCGCGGAGTTGGTTCCCACGGCGGCCGAAGTATGGGCCCGCGCGGACCTGATTGTAAAAGTGAAGGAACCGCAGCCGGCCGAGTATCCGTGTTTCCGGCCAGGTTTGGTGTTGTTCACCTATCTTCACCTGGCTCCGCTGCCCGAACTCACGGAGCGGCTGTTGGAGACGCAGGTCAGCGCGGTGGGTTACGAGACGATCCAGGAGGCGGACGGCACGCTGCCGCTGCTCACCCCGATGAGCGAGGTGGCCGGGCGGATGTCGGTGCAGATCGGGGCCCAGTATCTGGAGGCGCCCAACGGCGGCCGGGGGGTGCTATTGGGTGGAGTGCCGGGAGTCGCGCCGGGCAACGTGGTTATTCTCGGGGGCGGCGTGGTGGGGCACAACGCGGCCCGGGTGGCCTTCGGGATGGGGGCACACGTCACCATTGTGGATAAGAACCTGGACCGGCTTCGGGACTTGGACGACATCTATAACGGGCAGATCGTGACCCTTTCTTCCAATGAGTGGAGCGTGCGCGAGGCTCTGCTGCAAGCCGATCTGGTGATCGGCGCGGTGCTGATCCCGGGCGCAGCGGCGCCGAAGCTGGTCAAGCGGGACGTGCTGAGCCGAATGCGGCGGGGCGCGGTAGTGGTGGATGTGAGCATCGACCAGGGCGGGTGTTTCGAGACCTCGCGGCCCACGACGCACTCCAGTCCGGTGTACTTCGTCGACGGAGTTCTGCATTACTGCGTGGCCAATATGCCCGCGGCTGTGCCGCACACCTCGACGTTCGCTCTGACGAACGCGACCTTTCCCTATCTACTGGAGATAGCCAATCAAGGGCTAGAGGCTGCCTGCGCCTCGAGGGCCTCGATCGCGGCGGGGGTCAACACCTATCGCGGGCACGTCACGCACGCCGCGCTGGCCGCTTCGCAAGGCCGTCCCTACCGTCCCGTGCTGGAGCTGATCTGAGCCGTTTCATACCGGCGCATCCATTTTTTACTTGATTCCTGCCCTGCCTGCTGGCAGAATCTAGATCTGGCTGCGGATTGCCGCTGCCGGAAACGGGAGGATGTAACATGCAACTCCGTGTTCTGGCATTCGTGCTGGCGGGCGGCAAGGGGACCCGCCTGTTCCCCCTGACCAAGGAGCGCGCCAAGCCCGCGGTGCCTTTTGGCGGCCAGTACCGGATCATTGATTTTGTCCTCAGCAACCTCATCAACAGCGGCATCACTTCGATTTATGTCTTGATTCAGTTCAAGAGCCAGTCTCTGTTGCAGCACCTGCGGGACGGCTGGCAGTTCAGCGACATCGTCCGGGACCAGTTCATCATTCCGGTCCCAGCGCAGATGCGCACGCCGGGGGAAACCTGGTACCGCGGGACCGCGGATGCGATCTATCAGAACTTCAACCTGATCGAGCAATCACGGCCGGACGTGGTGGCCATTTTCGGGGCGGACCATATCTACCGCATGAACATTCACGCCATGCTGGAGTACCACCAGCGGAAAGGGGCGGAGGTGACGGTGGCCGCCATACCGGTGGAGAAGCGCTGGGCGGGCGAATTCGGCGTGATCGAGACGGACGAGGAAGGCCGCATCCTCCGTTTTCATGAGAAGAACCCGGAGGCGCCGTGCATCCCGGGCAATCCGGACTACGTGTTTGCATCCATGGGGAACTACCTGTTCTCCACGCCGGCGCTGCTGCGGGAGCTGAGCCGGGACGCGGAGGACTCGGACAGCGGCCACGATTTCGGCCGGGACATTCTGCCGCGCATCGCCGGGCAGTCCCCGATGTTCGCCTACGACTTCCAGACGAACCGGATTCCGGGCGATCCGCCCGAAGTGAGGCCTTATTGGCGCGATGTGGGCACGATCGAGTCCTACTACGACGCCAACATGGATTTGCGGGCGGTGGTGCCAACGCTGAACCTTTACAACAAGCAGTGGCCACTGCGCACGGCCAGCTATCCGGACCCGCCGGCTAAGTTCACTTTCGACGAGGAACGGCGGCGGGGTGAGGCGATCGACTCGATCGTATCGGGCGGGTGCATCTTGTCGGGCGGCATGGTGCGGCGTTCGGTGCTGGGGCGCGGGGTGAGGGTTCACGCCGAGGCGTTGGTGGAAGACTCGATCATCTTCGACAACTGCGACATCGGCCGGCGCTGCAAGATCCGGAGGGCGATTCTGGACAAGAACTTACAGATCCCGCCGGACACGGTCATCGGGTACGACTTGGAACAGGACCGCCAGCGGTATTACGTGACCGAGGGCGGAATCGTGGTTCTTGAAGGCAAACGCTCCCCTGTGCCTATCGCCAGCGTGCTGGTTTGAGCCAGTTGGGACGGGGCTGGCTTACATCTGCTGAGCGAGGTAGTTCTCCATGCCCAGCTTGTCCATTAGCGCGAGCTGGGTCTCCAGCCAGTCCACGTGATGCTCTTCATCGTGCAGGAGGCGGATGAAGAGTTCGCGGGAGGCGTTGTCGCCGGCCTCCGCGGCCAGCTTGGCGTAGTTGTTGTACATCGTCACCGCGCCCAATTCCAATTTCAGATCATTGGAGATTTGGGACCGGACATCCTGCCCCACCGAGAGCGGCAAGGTCTCCGCCATCCGCGGCATCCCATCCAGGAACAGAATGCGCTCCATGAGCGCCTCGGCGTGCTTCATTTCGTCGATGGACTGCTTCTTGATGTAGTCGCTGAGCTTCTTGTAGCCCCAGTTCTCGCACATCTCCGCGTGGATGAAGTACTGGTTGATCGCGGTCAGCTCTTCCTTCAACGCCGAATTCAACGCTTCGATGACTTTCGGATCTCCTTGCATCGTTCCTCCTCCTTATTCCAGTGGTATCACACAAGCCAAGTTATTGGATGCAGCGGGATCCCGTCCGGATGGAGGGCCCCTACCCTCCAGCCAGTGAGCACAACGGATGGGGACCGCGCCCGATATCCGGGAGGCGTCCCCGCCTGGCGCGCCTCAAAAGCTGAGCAACAGGTGCCAGATGTAGAGATAGGCGAAGCCTTCGACTTCGTCCCAGACCCGCCGCACCAGGCCCAAATCTCCCCGAACCGCGGCCTGTAAGGAGCCGGGGAAAGGAAGGCACACCCCGGGCGGAACCGGAGGCAAGGGCCATGGAGGCGACGAGGCGGGAGTCTCCGGCAAGGGTTGGGGCAACGCAGGACTGGGTCTGGAAGGCGAGCGGTAGAGGCCAAACTCCCTGGCGGCCTGGGTCATGGCGCGCAGGTTCTCGATGCGGATATCGTTTTGCATGATGGCGCTGGCGTCGAGGATATAGCCGCCTTCGGCGCCGATGGTCTCGATGAGGTTGCGGCAATGAGCCCGGACCTCTTCTGGGGTGGCGAACGCCAGCAGCGTGTTAGGCACCCCGCCGCTTAGGCAGAACTTTCGGCCCAGGATTTCATGGGTTCTGTAGGGATTGCCGCGGTCGATGTGATAGATGACGCTGCCCGCGGGCAACTCGGCGAAATGCTCCAGGTGTGCGTCCCACTTGCCTTCGGCATAGAACAGGACCTGGTTGCCCTGGCGCCACAGCGCTTCGACGATGGGCTTGAGCGTGGACCAGTAGATGGTCTCGAAGTGCTCTTTGGAGATGAAGGGGGTGCAGCCGCGGTGCATCCAGATGGGGATGGGAACGGTGCGTGTGGGGTCCGCGCTGGTGAGCGCCAGGTGGCCGAGGTGAGGCATTAGCGCCTGGCAGGCGGCCAAGACCTTGTCCGGAATCTCTTTGAGGTCGAAGGCGAGGCCAATGTAGCCGCGCAGCTTGTCGGCGAGGATATCGAGCGGGGCCTTCAGCATGCCGCAGATAGCCGAGACCGTGCCGCATTCCCGGCGCATGCGCTCGACTTGCGGCCCGAAGGAGTGGAAGTAGTCCAGCATGGCCATAGCGCTTTTCACCAGGGAGACCTTGCCCCGGTAGCCGCCGGCCTGGACGTCGGCGGAGACGCGCGGGAGCCAGGTTTCGTAGAGGAAGCGCGTAGGGTCTGCGATGAGCTCGTCGTACTCCTCCCGCTTCATGAAGGCTTCGGCTTCGCCGGGCTCGCGGTATTGGAAGCAGACGTCGGGGTCGACGTCGATGCCGGGGACGCCGTAGTAGCGCAGACCGGCTGCCTGAGTCAAGCCGGTCCAAACGTAGACCATGTTGGGCACGGCAGCGTCCCAATCGAAGTCCCGGCAGCAGCGGAGGACCGCCTCGAAAGCCTTGCGGTAGTCGTGCGTGACCTCCTGGCAGGTGAAGCCGGCGTAGCGGGCGGTGATTTCAGCCGCGAAGGGGCGGACCGGCACGCGGTCCGGCATGCCGTTGCGCATGGCTGTGACGTATCGGTCTAGGCGTTCCTGGTATAGCTGCTCTGGATCTTTCGGCATAGAAGCTTCCGGCAGAGTTGGAGCAGAAGGCGCACGCTGCTAAGGCTGCTCGACAACCATGCCGATTCTACTGAATTTCCGGCAGTGCTGGTACCATAGGGGAAACTCTATGCGTACGATTGTGGTTCTAGTGAGCGTTTCTGTCTTGCTCGCGGCGCAGGCGCCGAAGGGCCGCGAGCCGCTGCCTAACGAGCAGTGGGTTTCGCTGTTCAACGGGAAAGACCTTAGCGGGTGGATTCAAGTCGGCAAAGAAAAGTGGACGGTGGAAGACGGAACCATCCACGGACAAGGCGTGACCAAGGAATACGGCTACCTGATGACTGAGAAGGATTACAAAGACTTCTGGCTGTCGCTCCGTTTCAAGTGCGAAGCGGATGGCAATAGCGGGGTCTACGTGCGCACACGTTTTAAACCTGGGACGGTGGACATCGCGCAGGGAGTGCAGTTTGAAATCGACCGGACGCCGAACCGCCACACCGGAGGGCTATACGGGGACGGGCGCGGCTGGATCGCCTGGCCATCGCCGGAATACGAGTACGTGATCCGGCCTACCGATTGGAACGACTTCCTGCTCAAGGTGGAAGGGAACCATTTTGTGGCGATCCTGAACGGCATTAAGGTGCTGGACTTCACCGACCCTTCGCCGAAGTCGTCCGACGGCGCGATCGCCCTTCAGTTGCACAGCGGCGGGGAGGGCAACATGCGGTTCAAGGACATCTACATCCGCGATCTGTCCCGCCGCTGAAAGCCCTGCCGGGCGGGATGCGCACCGCGGGAAGAGCTCTTGCGGCTCTTCCGCGCGGATGGTAGAGTAAGGTCGTCTTGCGGCTTCTGGGGGCTCTGGCATTCGCGGCTTGTTTACAAGGGGCCGGATCGGAGTGGGCCGGAAGCCGGGCTTGCGCCACCTGCCACGCCGAAATCTACGAATCCTACATGCAGCGGCCGATGGCCGTGAGCAGCGGTCCGGCGGGAACCGGCTTACTCCAGGAGAGTTTTGAGCGGGCGCAGTTCACGCATGAGCGCTCGGGATTCCGGTACCAAGTGCTGCGGGACGGCGCGCAGTACCTCTTCGAGGTGGAAGGCGCGGCGGGCGGGCGCAAGATCCGCGTGCGAAGGCCGATGCCGTACTTCATCGGCTCCGGCATGGTGGCCCGCAGCTACGTCTTCTCATTGGACGGCTTCTTATATCAAGCCCCGGTGGCCTACTACACGGGACCGCGGCGCTGGGACTTGCCGCCGGGCTACGATCCATACCCCACGCCGTATCTCACGCGGCGGATCTTGCCCGGGTGTTTGTCCTGCCACGCCAGCGGCCCTCAGTTGGTGGCGCGGACGCAGAACCGCTATCGCACGCCTCCGTTCTTGGAAGGCGGGGTAAGCTGCGAGCGCTGCCATGGACCGGGCGCGGCGCACATCAAGAAAGTGACCGCCGGCGATCTGGAAGGTGGTCCAGCGATCGTGAATCCTGCAAGGCTGGCGCCGGAGCGCCGGGACTCAGTCTGCGCACAATGCCATCTGACAGGGGCGGAGCGGGTGGCGCGGGCCGGGCGTGAGTTGGACACTTTTGTCGCCGGAGACCGGCTGGCGGATTACCTCACGGTCTTTGTGCGCAGCGGCGGGGCGCCCGGCATGCGGGTGACGAGCCACGTGGAGAAGCTCGCGCAGAGCGCTTGCAAGCGGGCCAGCGGGGACCGTCTCTGGTGCGGCTCCTGCCACGATCCGCATTCCGTGCCTAAGCCCTCCGAGAAGGCGGCATGGTTCCGGGCCAAGTGTCTGGGGTGCCACGAAGCGTCCGCTTGCCGGGATGAGCCGGCCCGCCGAAGGGCGAACGGCGATGACTGCACCGCATGCCACATGCCGCGCAGCACGGTGATGGACGCCGATCATGTGGTGTTCACGGATCATTCCATTCCCCGGCGTCCGGGCCGGGCAGCGCCGCCCACGCCGCCGCCGGACGCTCCGCTCGTGCGGTTCGATGGCGCGCCGGCCACTCCGCGTGACCTCGGGATTGCCTATGCCAGCCTGGCCGGGCGGGAGAGGGTTGCCGCTTATCAGCAGCGGGCCTTCGAGCTGCTGCGCGAGGCCGTGGCGGCGGGCGCGCGCGATCCGCAGGCGCTGCTTCATCTGGCCGAGCTGTACAAGAATCGAGGCGACGAGAAGAGCGCCATTCCGCTTTACGAGGAGGCGATGCGTCTGGATCCGGAGCAAGTGGGCGCATCGGTGGCGTTAGGGGCGATTCGAGCGGACCGTGGGCAGTGGAAGGAGGCTATCCGCCTGTTCAACGATGCGCTCACCAAGAACCCCGCCCTGCCCGGCGTCCGCACCGCGCTGGCCATGGCCTTATTTCAGACCGGGGAACGGGAGGCAGCCCGTGCGGCTTTGGAGAAGGCCCTCGAATTTGATCCCGCCTACGCGCCTGCGCACCAGTTGCTGCAACAGCTTCGGCGGGAACCATGAGCCGCATTGACGGCTCAGGGTTGATCCTGTGAGGTGGTTCGCGCAAGTCCTTGACTCTGGGCGGAAGGGAGTGATGAAAGGCCCCAACCGGCGTTTCATCCGTCTGTGCGTGCTTTCATGACTTGCCAGTGCCCCGCGCAGCGGAATGGTGACGGCGGTTGGTCCACGCGGCCGGGGTAGACGACCTTCAGATGGGTGGCCCAGCCAGGGAGAGGCTCAGCCATTTAGGCCGCCGCCTTCCCCGCGCTCAAGGAGGGCGAATATGAACTGCGGCTCGACCGGACTTTGCGGGGAGAATATCTGGCGCCTCTGGCAGTTGCCGCATCGGGAGGCATACGAAGATTCGAGGTCCCGGAATTAAAGCCCCGCGGCAGCCGCGCGCAGAACGTAGGCAACGACGTGGCGTTCAAAGTCGTGAGGCGGACCCCAGCGCCCGCAAGTGCGTCGGAGTGATGCGGAGGCATGTCGAGGCCGCGCCCGCTACGCCGACACCGACCGATGATTCAGTCCGAACGCTTTTGAAAGCGGCGATTGCCGCTTACTGTCTGTCTCCCAATCCGTGGCCGATTTGCCCCCTGATTTCCCCCGCAGGATGCTTGTCGGTGTGGACATTCACATACGTCATGCCCCGCCGCATCGCTTCCAAGAACTCCGCGAATTCCCCCGCTGCGATTCCTTGGCCCGAGGGGCCCACGACGTCCGCTGCGGTGGCGACGCCGGATATCGTCCCCGAGCCGGCTGAGCATGCGGGCTTGCCGCCGCCACCGCAGAGCCACACCGACACGCCGCCGCTGGCGCCTGCCTGACCGAAGTGGATATGCGCCGCCGTGGTGGTGGTCCCTTCCAGGCCGCTGTACGTCAGTTCGTAGGTCAGGGAGGTCTCGCCTGGATCTACCCTAGCCTGGAAACGCCCATAGCCGGTCGAAGAGACCGCCGGAACCTCCTCATATCCGCTCAGCGACGCGCTGAAGTTCCTGTGTTTGCCCTGACCAAATGCAACCAACGCAATGCCTAGTAGCCCCATGGCGAGCAATGCCGAGGCGGCCACAAACCGTTGTTTCATTTCACCTTCCTCCTGTTGAGAATGTTGTCTAGGGAAGTGCTGCTGCTAACCCAGTTGACTCAATTATAGAGCCGGTGGATTCACTGGGAGGCGAGGATCAGCGAAGTTTACATCGTGAGCGGTGGTGTTTACCCTTAATCCGGCTGCGCTCGGCCATGGCGGCCTCTTGGTGTGGGAAAAATCAGCAGCAGCTCACGGTCAGGAGTTACAAGAGAGTCTTCAGGTACATCCCCGTGTAAGAACCCGCCGCTTTCGCGATGAGTTCCGGCGGGCCTTGAGCGACGATGCGGCCTCCGGCGTCGCCGCCTTCGGGTCCAAGGTCGATGATCCAATCGGCGGCGCGGATCACTTCCAGATTGTGCTCGATGATGAGAACGCTGCCGCCGTTGTGGATCAGGCGGTCGAAGGCCGCCAGGAGCTTGGCGATATCGTCGAAGTGGAGGCCGGTGGTGGGCTCGTCGAACAGGAAGAGCGTGTCTTTGCAGGCGGCGTCGGCCAGGTGTCCGGCGAGCTTGACCCGCTGAGCCTCGCCACCCGAGAGCGTGGTGGCCGATTGGCCGAGGCGGAGGTATCCCAAGCCGACGTCGGCGAGCACCTTCAGGCGGGAGGTTAAGCGGGGGACGTCGGCGAAGAACGACAAGGCTTCGCGCACGGTGAGTTGCAGCACTTCGTGTATGTTCAGGCCCCGATAGCGGATGTCCAAGATATTGCTCTTGTAACGGGTCCCCTTGCACTCTTCGCAGGGCAGTTCGACGTCGGCCAGGAATTGCATCTCGACGGTCACTGTGCCGTCTCCCTGGCAGGTTTCGCAGCGGCCTCCGGGGACGTTGAAGGAGAAGTGGCCGGCGGTGTAGCCGCGGCGTAGGGCGTCCGGCGTGGCTGCGAAGAGGCTGCGGATCTGATCGAAGACCTTAATGTAGGTCACTGGGTTGGAGCGCGGGGTGCGTCCGATCGGGGACTGATCCACCAGCACCACGTTGCCGATCAAGGAGGCGCCTTCCACCGAACTCCAGCCCTGCGCTTCCGCCGGCACTGGCAATTCTTCCGAATCCGCAGCAGGGGAGGCAGCGGCCCGGCGTTTTAGCGCCTTGTAGATGACGTCATGGACCAGGGTAGACTTGCCCGAACCGCTGACGCCGGTGATCACCACCAAGAGGCCGAGCGGGATGGTCACGTCGATGTTCTTCAGGTTATGCACGCGGGCGCCGCGGATGGTGACGGCTCGTTTGGGCTGAACCTTCCGGCGCTCGCCGCGGCGGGCGCAGCGCAGCTCGCCTCTGAGGTAGCGGGCCGTGAGGGATGCGGCGCCGTTTTCCAGCAGCTCTTGGAAGGGGCCTTCGTAGATGACGCGGCCGCCCATTTCGCCGGCGCCGGGGCCCAGATCGATGATGTGGTCCGCGGCCCGGATCAGATCGGCGTCGTGTTCCACGACGAGCACCGTGTTGCCCAGATCGCGCAGGTCCTGGAGGATCCGGATGAGGCGCTCGGTATCCCGGCTGTGGAGTCCGATGGAAGGCTCATCCAGGACGTAGCAAGCGCCCACCAGGCGCGAACCCAGGCAGGTGGCGAGCTGAATGCGCTGGGCTTCGCCGCCGGAGAGCGTGGCGGAGAGGCGGTCCAAGGTGAGGTACTCCAGGCCGACATCGCAGAGGAACTTCAGGCGCTGCCGGATCTCACCGAGGACCTTTTCCGCGGCGGCGCTCTGTTCGCCGCTGATCTGGAGGCTGGCGAAGAACTGCTGCGCTTCGGCGATATTCATGCGGACCACCTCGGCCAGGCTCTTGCCGCCGACCTGAACGTTCAAGGCCTCCTTGCGCAGGCGGGCGCCGCGGCATTCCGGGCACTCGGCGTAGCCGCGGTAGCGGCTGAGGAATACCCTTACGTGAACCTTGTAATTCTTGGACTCCAGCTTGCGGAAGAAGCCGCGGATCCCCCCGAAGCGCCCCGCGCCTTCGATAACAAACTGGCGTTCTTCGGGAGTGAGCTGCGCGAAGGGGACGTCGAGGCGAACCCGTCCGGCTGCGTATTGCCGGAGTTGATTCCAGGCCCAGCGGTGGGACTCGCTGCGCCACGGCTCGATGGCTCCTTCCCGCAAGCTGAGGCTCGGATCGGGCACGACCTTGCTCAGGTCGTAGTCCACGACGTTGCCGAAACCCTGGCAGCGGGGGCAGGCGCCGGCCGGGCTGTTGAAACTAAACAGAGCGGGTTCCGGTTCCGGGAACTCAATGCCGCACTGCTTGCAGGCGAACTTCTCGCTGAAGCGTAGGCGGCGGACCGGTTCCGTTCCAGCTTGTTCGAAGACGGCCTCGCCTGCCTGCCGGTAGCAGATCTCGAGGCTATCCACCAGGCGCTGGCGCAGATCCGGGCCCATCACGATCCGGTCGACCAGCGCGTAGACGGGCTGAGAGAAGTCGATCTCCAGCAGGGATTCGGGGGCGGAGAATTCGAAGACGCGGCCCTGCTGATAGAGCCGGTTGAAGCCCGCGCCGCGCAGTTCGAAGAGTTTGTCCCGGAGAGACTGGGCGGACAAGCCCGCGGGCAAGGGGAACAGGACGTACCAGCGCGAACCGGCGGGCTCGGCGAGCATGCGGGCAGCAACGTGGTCCACGGTGTCGCGGCGGACCGGTTGGCCGCAGCCGGGACAGACGGTGCAGCCGGCGCGGGCCCAAAGGAGGCGGAAATAGTCGTAGAGCTCGGTGGCGGTGGCGACCGTGGAGCGAGGGTTGCGGGTCGTATTCTTCTGGCGGATGGCGACCGGCGGCGCCAGGCCGTCGATCTCATCGGCGTCGGGTTTCTCCATCCGCTCCAGGAACTGGCGGGCGTAGGCGGAGAGCGACTCCACGTAGCGGCGCTGGCCCTCGGCGTAGATCGTGTCAAAAACCAGCGAGGACTTGCCGGAGCCGGAAACGCCGGTGACGACCGTCAGCCGCTCGTGCGGGATTTCGAGAGAGACGTTCTTGAGATTATGGACTCTGGCCCCTCGGATCGAGATCGAAGCTCCCACAAATATCTATTGTCTCAAAGCGGTGTTGGGCCGAGAGGCGCATGAGCAGAGAAGCGAGAGGCGCCCGGGCCGAACCGACGGGAGGGGAGAAGAGGGCGGTGGGTGAAGGGGGCCAAGGCCGACAGGAATGCCGGCCGCAGGCCTGGAGGCCTGCCCCACAGGGGATCAGGACTATTCGCGGGAGGCGGCGGTGAGGATCGCGTCGGCGACGGCGGCGGCGGCGCGCATGTTGCGGACGTCGTGGACACGCACGATGTGGGCGCCGGCCAAAATGGACGCGGCGACGGCGGCGGCCGTGGCGTAAGCGGTTTCCTCCGTGCTTTGCTGCGCCAGGAAAGACTTGCGCGAAGGGCCGACGAGGATCGGGAGGTCCAGGAGCGCCAGTTCGCGCAGGCGGGCCAGGATTTCGGCGTTCTGCTCCTTGCGCTTGCCGAAGCCGAGGCCCGGATCGACAACCACTCGGGACCGGTCCAGCCCCGCGCGCAGAGCGCGGTGCACGGTGGCCCCGAGGTCATGCAGGATGCTTCCCATGACGTCCGGCAGGGGCGGCAGCTTGGCCCAGGTTTCGGGGGTGCCCCGCATATGATTCAAAACGAGGCCGGCGTCGTGCTGCGCGGCGACCTTGGCGATCTGAGGATCGAAGGTCAGGGAGCTGGGATCGTTGATGATCTCGGCTCCGAGGGCTAGGGCGCGCTCGGCGACCGCAGCCTTATAAGTGTCGACGGAGATGGGGATGGCGAGCTTGCCCCGGAGGCGCTTGAGCACGGGCACCAGGCGGCGCAATTCCTCGGTTTCAGAAATGCGGGCGGAGCCGGGACGAGTGGATTCTGCGCCGATGTCGATGATGTCGGCGCCCTCTTCTTCCATCTCCACGGCGCGGGCGAAGGCGCGATCCGGATCGAGGAACTTGCCGCCATCGGAGAACGAGTCCGGGGTGACGTTGAGGATGCCCATGATCAGGGTGCGGTCGCCGAGCTGGAGTTCCCGTTCTTTGAGTTTCCACACGTAGCGTTTGCGGCTCATGAGGGTCACCGTTCCGGCTTAGAATACAACACGCCGCCAGTTTCTGCCCACCTGGATCACCCACTCTTGGGAGGGCGGGGGCAGGACCAGCTCGAAGACCTTTTCGCCGTTGATGGAAACGGCGCCGGCCTTAAGTTTGCGCACGGCGTCGCTGACGGATTCGGCCAGGCCGATCTTGGCGAGCAGCTTATCGATGCGGACGCCGGAGGCGTTGCGCACGCCTTGGGGCACGGGGACGGGCGGGAGATCGGAAGGCGTTTCGCCGCGGCGGACGACGCGGTTGAACTCCTCGGCGGCGCGGTCAGCATCGGCGGCGGAATGGAAGTCTCTTACGATGGTCTGCGCCAAACGGATTTTGGCGTCCATGGGATGAAGCTCGCCGGATTCGATCTGGCGGCGCATGCGGGCGATATCGGCCAGGCTGAGGTCGGTGAGCAGCTCATAGTAGCGGAACATGAGCTCGTCGCTGATGGACATGACCTTGGCGAACATGACCTCGGGAGGTTCGGTGATGCCGATGTAGTTGCCGAGGGACTTGGACATCTTGTTGACGCCGTCGGTGCCCTCCAGCAGCGGCGTGGTGGCGATGATCTGGGGGAGCTGGCCGTAGTCGCGCTGGATTTCGCGGCCGACCAGGAGGTTGAACTTCTGGTCGCTGCCGCCGAGTTCTACGTCGCAGTTCAGGGCGACCGAGTCGTAGGCCTGGGCCAACGGATAGAGCAGCTCGTGGACGGAGATGGGCGTGCCCTCTTTGAAACGCTTGGCGAAATCGTCGCGTTCGAGCAGGCGGGCCACGGTGTACTTGGCGCAGAGGCGGATGATGTCCTCGAAACCGAGTTTGTCGAGCCATTCGCTGTTGAAGCGGATTTCGGTTTTGTCCGGGTCGAGGATCTTGAAAACCTGAGCCTTGTAGGTGGCGGCGTTGGCGAGAATTTCCTCTTGCGAGAGCGGGGGGCGGGTGGTGTTACGGCCGGTGGGATCGCCGATGCGGGCGGTGCCGTCGCCCATGACGAAGATGACCTTGTGGCCGAGGTCCTCGAAGTGCTTCATCTTGCGGAGGAGAACGGTGTGGCCCAGGTGGAGGTCGGGGGCGGTGGGGTCGAAGCCGACCTTGACGATTAGGGGGCGGCCCAGTTGGAGGCGCTCGCGCAGTTCTTCCTCGCGGATGATTTCGACGAAGCCCTTTTTGAGATAGGTAATCTGCTCTTCGAGAGAAAGCACGGTCACTTCATCATTGTAACGGGCGGCGAGGCTCCTCCTGCGACGGCTCCGGCGTGCGATTCGGCGGCGTGATAGGAACTGCGGACCAAGGGGCCGCTTTCGACGTGAGCGTAGCCCATCTGTCGCCCCAACCGGGCTATTTCGGCGAACTCGTCCGGGTGCACGTAACGGAGCACGGGCAGATGCTTGGGGGAGGGGCGCAAGTACTGTCCGACGGTGAGGATATCGACCTTGTGGGCGCGCAGATCGCGCATGACCTGGTGGACTTCTTCCAACGTCTCGCCCAGTCCGAGCATGATGCCGGACTTGGTGGGGATATCGGGGCGGAGCTGTTTGGCGTAGGCGAGGATATCGAGGGAACGTTCGTAGCGCGCGCCGAGGCGGACCTGGCGGTAGAGCCGGGGGACGGTTTCGATGTTGTGATTGAGGACGTCGGGAGCGGCCTCCATGACGATGTCCATGGCGGCATGGGAGCCCTGGAAGTCGGGGATGAGGACTTCCACTTTGCAGCCGGGGATGCGCTCGCGGATGGCGCGGATGGTGAGGGCGAACAGCTCGGCGCCGCCGTCCTTGCGGTCATCGCGGTTGACGCTGGTGATGACGGCGTACTTCAAACCTAGTGTTGCGGCGGCTTCAGCGACGCGGCGGGGCTCGTCGTAATCGACGGGCAGGGGCGCGCCCTTGCTGACGGCGCAGAAGCCGCAGCGGCGGGTGCAGACGTTGCCCAGGATCATGAAGGTGGCGGTGCGGTGGTTCCAGCATTCGCCGGCGTTGGGACAGGCGGCGCTTTCGCAGACGGTGTGGAGGCGCAGCCCTTCAATGAGGGCGCGGACTTGCTGGTAGTTTTCGCCGGTGCGCGCCGGGGCGCGGATCCACTCGGGGCGGGGAAGCCTGGGGCTGATGCTGACGAGCACTACTTCGATTGTAGCGCCGCCAGGCGGTTTTCCAAGATCACATCGGGGCGGAAGTTCACAGCGCGCTGGTAGAAGCGGGGCGCGCGGTCGAAGGCGCGTCGGGGGACGAGTCCGACGATCTCGGTTTCGACGACGCGGAGGCCGCGTTCGGCGGCCAGGCTTTCGATGGCATCCATGAGCTCATCGGGACAGGTGCGATCGACATCGGTCAGGTTCATGGTGAGCTGGGAGAGTCCGCGGGAAGCGAGCGGGACGCCCAAGGCTTTGACGGCGGGGAATCCGCCCGAGGACTCGCGGACGCGGCGGGCGATATCTTTGGCGGCGGCGGGATCGGCGGCGGAGAAGTTGACGTTATAGGCGATGAGGAAGCCCCGTGCGCCGATGGCGGCAGCTCCGGCGGTGGGGTGGAGCAGCGGGCCGCCGATGTCGGGGCGGGCGGAGGGATCGTCCACGACGCGCAGGCGGAGGGCCTCAAACTGGCCGCGGCGGATGCGGGCCAGATCGCGGCGTTCAGGCGAGCGGGCGGCGGCTTCGTAAAGATAAGCGGGGACGCGAAGGCGCCGCCAGAGCTGTTCCGCCAGTTGCACAGCCCAGCGGGCGCAATCGTCCAGGGAGGCGTTCCGGAGGGGGACGAGAGGGATGACGTCGGCGGCGCCGATGCGGGGGTGAACGCCAGTGTGGCGGTTGAGGTCGATGAGAGCGACGGCCTGCTCCACGCCGCGCAAGAGGCTTTCCAGCACGGCCGCCGGCGGCCCAGCCAAGGTGATGACGGAGCGGTTGTGGTCGCGGTCGGAGTGGAGATCGAGAAGCAGAGCGCCGCCGACGGCGGCCATAGCGGAGCGGATGCGCTCAATGGCGGCGGGATCTGTCCCTTCGGAGAAGTTCGGTACGGCTTCGATCAGAGGTTCGGCCATTGGACCTCCCCGCGCTGGTAGAGGATGCGGCCGCGTTTGATGGCCATGACGACGAGATTCTGGCCGGCGCAATGGGCGAGTTCGCGGTAGTCCGAGGTATCGAGCAAGACGAGATCGGCGGACTTTCCAGCTTCGAGCGAGCCGAACAGGCTGCCGCACCGGAGGGCGTGTGCGGCGTTGATCGTGGCGGCGGTGAGGGCTTCGGCGGGTGTCATGCCGAGATGGCGGCAGGCGGCCCAAAGGACAAATTGCTGGTTGCAGTTGGGATTGAGGTAGGGATGATAGCCCGTGGCCAGAGCGACTGCGACGCCGTGGTCGACGAGGGGGCGGGCGGAAGCCAAGCGCGGATGGCCGAGGTGGAGATCTACGGCCGGGGTCAAAACGGCGATGGCAGGAGACTGCGCGAGGGCGGAGATGTCGTCCGGAGTAGCGTGGTCCGGCAGCGTGACGGAGGCGGCTTCCAATTCGACCGCCAGGCGGACAGCCGAGTGGCCCGAAAGGGCGGACTGCACTTTCAGGTGGAATCCTAGGCTCCGGGCGGCCTGGAGGAGACGGCGGGCGTCGTAATGGGGCAGAGATCCCTTGCCGCAGCAGACCTCCACGAAGCGGGCTAGTTTGCGCCGGGCCGCATCCGGGAGGACTTCTTCGATCTGAGTCCGCAAATACGTGTCGAGGGCATGCGGGTTGCTGCCGGCTGGCAGGCCATCGGCGAAAAGAGATGGAATGAGGTCGACAGCGAGTTGAGCTGAACCGGCAAAGACGCGAAGGGATTTGAGCTGGCCACGCGGATCAAGGCCCCAGCCGGTCTTGGCCTCGAGGGAGGTGGTTCCGTGGCGGACGTAGTCTTCGAGGGTGAGGCGGAGACGGCGATCGAGGGTGCGGGCGGGGGTAGCAGCGATCCCGTCGAAGCCATTGCCAGGTTCCAGGGACCGCAACTCAGTGACAGCGGGGGTGCGCGGGTCTTCGCCGGCCAAGCGCAGGTGGCCCCACAGGGGCCAGGCGTGGCAGTCGACAAATCCGGGCAGGACAGCTTTTCCCCGGGCGTCGATTTCGCGCGCCCGGCGAGCGGGCGAGAGGTTTTCGACGCGGCGGCCTTGCCCCACAGCCTCGATGCGCCCGCCGGAGATGAGCACCGCTCCGTCGGGGATGATGCCCAGATCGCGCATGGCCGCGCCGCGCCTGGGCCCGGCCGGGCCGCGCAGGGTCACCAGTTGACGGGCGCCGCGGATCAAGACGGTATCGGTCATGGCGAAATGCAGCTCTGGCGCGGGGCGCGCCTCAGAAGGTACAAGAGACCAATGTAGCCGAGGGGCGCGGCGCAGCGGAAGCTTGTAGGCCGGGGAGCGGCGCGGGCAGATCAGATGGCTTCGAGCTCTTCTTCGAGAAGCTGCTTGCGGTAGAGGTCGGCGTAGTAGCCATCCAAGGCCAATAGGGATTCGTGCGTGCCCTGTTCGGCGAGCCGGCCGCGCTCGATAACGAAGATCTGGTCCGCGCCGCGCACGGTGGAGACGCGGTGAGAGATCAAGATGGTGGTGCGGCCGCGCATGACGGCGGCCAGGGCGCTGAGGATGCGGTCTTCGGTCAAGGTGTCGACGCTGGAGAGAGCATCATCAAGGATGAGGATGCGGGGATCGCGGAGGACGGCGCGGGCGATGGCGGTGCGCTGCTTTTGGCCGCCGGACAAAGTGATGCCACGTTCGCCAACCAAGGTATCCAGGCCCTGGGGGAAGGATTCGATGTCGGGACCCAGGCCGGCCAGTTCGGCAGCCCAGCGGATGCGTTCCGGCGGACAGCCGTCGACGCCGAAGGCGATATTCTGGGCCAGCGTGGCGCTGAACAGAATGGTCTCCTGAGGAACGAAGCCGATCTGGCGCCGCAGTTGTTCGGGACAGTAGCGGCGGACGTCGACGCCATCGATCAGCACGGCGCCCTCGGCGGGGTCGATCAAGCGGGGGATGAGATGGACCAGGGTGGATTTGCCGCTGCCGGTATGGCCGACGATGGCGACGGTGGCGCCGGCCGGAATGCGGAGATCGATGCCGTCTAGGGCGCGGCCGGCGGGATAGTCGACGGTGACCGCCCGGAATTCGATCTCGCCGCTAAGCGGCTGGGGGAGGGGGACGGGAACGGGCGGCGCGGTGATGGAAGGCTGCTGTTGCAAGATGGCGTGGATGCGGCCGAGCGACGCGGTTCCTCTTTGCACCAGGTTCACCACCCAGCCGAAAGCGATCATGGGCCAGACCAGGATCATGAGGTAGGTATTGAACATCACGAACTGACCCAAGGTGAGGCCGCCGCCGATGAGCCGCAGGCCGCCCGCCCAGAGAAGGATGAGCATGGTGAGGCCGATCAAGGCTTGCAAAAGGGGCAGGAAAGCGCCGCTGAGCTTGGCCAGGCGGATGTTTTCGGCGACATAGAGCTGGTTGAGGCGTTCGAAGTTGCGGAGCTCGGCTTCCTCCTGGACGAAGGCGCGGACGACGCGGACGCCGGCGATGTTTTCTTGGACGCGGCTGCTGATGTCGGAGAACAGGGACTGGATTTGCTCAAACCGCACATGGATGAGGTGGCCGAAGCGCGAGACGACGATGCTGATCAAGGGCGCCGGCGCCAGGGCGGCCAGGGTGAGCTTCCAGTCGATGCTCAACATGATGGCGACCACGAGCAGGAAGGTGATGCCGGTTTCAAAGGAGTACATCAAGGCGGGGCCTACCATCATGCGGACGGCGCTGAGGTCGTTGGTGGCGCGGGCCATGACGTCGCCGGTGCGGGTGCGGCTGTAGAAGCCGGCGTCGAGGCGGGTGAGATGGCGGTAGAGGTCATTGCGCAGGTCGAACTCGACGTCGCGGGAGACGCCGATGACGATGACGCGCATCCAGTATTGGAAGACGCCCTTGACGGCGGCGAAGCCCACGATGGCGGCGGCGAGCCAGAGCACGGCGTTGAGGTTGAAGCCGCCGGCTCGCATGGCGTCGACGCCGCGCCCGAGGAAGACCGGGACGATGGCCGCCAGGATGTCTTTAATCAAGAGGGCGGCGAAGCCCAGGGCCACGGCGCGGCGGTAGCGCCAGAGATAAGGCCACAGGATTCGCCAAGCCGTGCTCAGTCTCATCTAAAACCCAAACCAGCTCGCTATGGTTTTCTGCCACTCCAAAAAGACCAGCTTACGTCCCTCGCGGGTCTGCCACCAAGAGGCGGGGTCAAAGTCGGGGTAGGGCGCGGCGATCACGAAGAAGCGGACCTCGGGAATAGCGGCGCGGAAGGTGCGCCCGGCGCGGCGGGTGTGGTAATCGCTGGTGACCAGCAGGCAGGTGCGTATGCCGCGGCGGCGCAGTTCGGGGGCGAAGACGCGGGCTTCGCCTGAGGTTGAGGAGTAGGGGTGCGGAACGGCGACGAACCAGGAGGCGGGGTAGCCGGCGCGCTCGGCGTACTCGATGGCCAGGTCCGCCTCGTTGTAGCTATAGAAACCAGCGGGGCCGCTGACCAGCACCAAGGGCGCATACTGATGGCGGACCAGCTCGGCGGCCTTAAGGATACGGTGGCCGAATCCGTCGCCGCCAAGGACCACCGCGGCGTCCGCGGGCTGGGGGGCGTCGAAGCGGACCAAGGAGTAGGCCAAGCCGGGAAGCCACCAGGCGTGAGTGACGATGAGGATGGCCGCGAGGGCCGCAAAAACAGCAAGGAGGCGGAGCAGGAATTTCCTCTGCGGCACGGGATCAGGTTTCGTCCGCGGAGTTCTTGTTGTCGATCCGGCCGGCGGTCTTCAACTGCTGGTAGAGGCGTTCAATTTCGGCCTCGTCTTCGGGCAGCAGCAGATGATAGCGGGGCCGGGCGGTTTGCTTGTGTTCCGAACCGGCCGCGGCGGCTTCTCCCCAGAACTCGCGGTAAGGACGTCCTTCGATGAGGGCCAGGCGGGACTGGCGCCGGATGTGGCGGAGCAGGCTGGAGGACGAATCCAGATCTCCGGGGTAGATGAGCCAGAGGCGCTCTCCGTCAGAGAGGCGCAACCGGACCGCCAGCGGCGAACGCCAGTACAAGCGGTCCACCTGCCGGATCGTGGACCAGGGGATGACGCGGCGGCCGATCTTGAGGTGCTCCGCCCGGATCTCGATGGGCGGACGGAGTCCGAGCCACAGGGTGGAGGCACCGACGAAGAGGAGCAAGACGGCGGCGGCCGCGAGCGGAGGCCAGCGCAGCGCCAGCCAAGCGGCTATACAGGCCAAAGCACAGGCGAGGCAACCCGCCCAGTACAAGCGCCGCGATGGGACATATCGGCTCATCGGCACACCCACCACTTTTAGCCTACTCTCGGGCGCGGGGCGCGTCAATCGCCTCTGAAGGCGAAGAAGGCGCGGCCAGCAGGATGCCGGCGAAGGGGTCGGCGAAGAGAATTCTCAACGAGCGTTTCGAGGCGACCGCGTGGTCCTCGGTAAGCAAAACGTAGTAGTCGAAGTCTGCATCCGGGTTGCTCCGCTCGACCGGACTCATCCAGGCAAGCCGGTAACGGCGGCGGTAGAAGTTGAGCGTGGGTTCGAGCACCCAAGTGGCCCCGACGCGCACCTGGGGCCGGGGCGAGTCGGGGTAATCGCAGCGAATGATCTGAACGATGCGTTTGGTGGAGCGGTCGAAGCGCCATTCGCCGAAGTGGTTGCACTGGAAGTGGGCTGCGAACTGAACTAGCGAGAGGAGGCCCAGGGCGGTGAGCGGATAGCCGAGAGCGAAGCGCAGGACCGGGCGATGGCGCAAGGCGGCGGCCATGGCGGCGAAAGTGAGAATCAGCAGCGGGACGAAGTAGAGGCCAGTACGGGCATAGGGCAAGCGGACTCCGGCGAAGCGGTGCGCAGCGAGCAAAGCCGCGGCGCTGAGGGATAGCGTTCCCCCGGCGAAAAGCAAGGTCCGGCACGGCAGGTTCAGCGCGGAAAAACCGCCGCGGCGGACCGCGTGAAAGATCAGCAGCAGACAGGCCAGGAACGATGCGGCGGCAGCGAGGGGGAACAGCACCGTCCAGAGGGGATACCAGAAGGCGGGACCCGGCACGCGTGCAGCCAGCCAGGCGGGGAGCGGGTGGTGAAAGTAGGACATCTCCACCAGCGTGTGCAGCGACTCGCGAGGATTGGAGGCGCCGAAGTAGAAATGATCCGGGCGGGCTTTGGTGAGCGGCAGGATAAGGATGACGAAAGCGGTGAGCATCGAGGGCAGAAGGAGGTTGTCGATGAGGGGCCAGAAACGGCCACGAGCGGGGAGGCGATCACCGAGGCGAGGGTCCAGGAGGGTCGCGAGCGACAACAGCGCTGCCAAAGCCGCGGCGGGGACGAGGATGGTCAAGTTGGCGGAGACGGCCAGGGCCAGGATCAAGGCGATGCGGCGCAGAGCGCTCGGACTGGGCGCCTCGATGAATCCCAAGGCTTGATCCAGCCCTAGTAACAGCAGGGCTAGGGTGAGACTGTAGCCGCGGGCGGCGGAGAAGAAGTCCATGAGATGGGGGTTGAGGGTGAGCAGAGCGAGAGGTAGAAGGAAGAGAGGGCCATCCGGCAAGAGACGGCGGCAAAGGCGGTAGGCCACGGCCAGGTAGAGCAGGCAGGCGGCCAGTGCAGGAAGGCGCAAAGTGAATTCGCTTAAGCCGAAGACCGTGATGCTGATCTTGGCGAAGATGGAGTAAAGGACGTGGTGAGCGGCGTCGTAGCCGCCGAAGAGGCGCGACCAGGAGCCGCTCAGAAACAGGTTGTAGGAGAAGGCCTCATCGGTGGTCACCGATTGGGTGGCAGCACGGTAGACGGATGCGGCCAAGACGAAAGCGAGGAGCAGGTGTGCGGTCCGGCGGCACATGGGTCTGGGGCGCTGTTGCGTGTGGGGTGGACGCCCGGCGTATTGTATCATGAGGAATTCGAACAGGCAGGAGGTTCCCATGAAGGGCGTAGTGCTGGCGGGGGGCACGGGCAGCCGTCTTTATCCTCTCACCAAGATCACCAATAAACATTTGCTGCCGATCTACGACAAGCCGATGATCTATTACCCGATCCAGACGCTGGTAGACGCGGGGATCCGGGATATCCTGCTTGTGACCGGCGGCAAGACCGCGGGGGATTTTCTGCGGCTGCTGGCCAACGGGAAGGAGTTTGGACTCAAGCACATTCACTACACCTATCAGGAGGGCGAGGGCGGGATTGCGGATGCTCTCAGCCTGGCGGAGCATTTCGCGGATGGGCACAAGCTGTGCGTCATTCTGGGAGACAACATCATCGGGGGCAGCATCCGCAAGGCGGTGGACGAGTTCCGGAGGCAACCTGCCGGGGCCAAGATCCTGCTGAAAGAAGTGCCGGACGCCAACCGGTTTGGAGTTGCTGAACTCAAAGGGGACCGCATCGTCGGCATCGAGGAGAAGCCCGAGCGTCCCAAGTCCAACTATGCGGTGACCGGCGTGTACATGTACGACAACACGGTGTTCGACAAGATCCGCACGCTGGTGCCCAGCGGGCGCGGGGAGCTGGAGATCACCGACGTAAACAACGCCTACATCCGGGAAGGAACCATGACCTTCGGCTTCCTGGAAGGATGGTGGACCGACGCCGGGACGTTTGATTCGCTGCTGCGGGCGGCCAACTACGTGGCCGAAGAGCGGCGCGCCGCGCGCGAGCGCCAACTGGCGGGAGCCGCGCACCGCTGAGCTCGTCCGGAGCGCCCGCCATGAGGGTGGCCCTGGATGCCACGCCGCTGACGTTGAGGAGCGGGGGGCTCCGGCGGTACGTGGAGGAGCTGAGCCGGGCGCTGGCGCGCGCGAATCCGGAGGACGACTACTGGCTGGTTTGCGATTTCCCTTTCGAGATGCCGGCCGAGGCTCCGCCGAATCTCCAGGCCGGCGCGGTTCCGGCAGGGGCGTTGTGGCGCCGGTGGTGGCTAGCGGGAGTGCAGCGTGAAATGGCGCGGCGGGGCTGCGAGCTGTTTCACGGAACGAACTTCGTTGTTCCCTGGATGCCGTTGCGACCGTCTGTGGCAACGGTGCACGACCTTTCGCCTTGGAGGGAGCAATGGGCGGAGACGAGGGACGGCCTGAGCGGCACAGGCACGCATCGGCGCAAGTCCTCCAGTTTCGTGCGCTCACGGGCGGGACTACAGATCGCTGTGGGGTTGGCGAGCATGGTCTTGACGCCAACGGAAGCAGTGCGCAAGGAAGCAGTGGAACATTTTCGGGTGCATCCTTCCAAGGTTGTGGCGGCGCCCCTGGCGGCAGGCCCAGTGTTCCGGCCCACGGAGGGGAAGAGGCTGGAGCGGCCGTATTTTTTGTACGTGGGGGCGGCAGGCGCGCGGAAGAATCTGTCCATGTTGATGCAGGCTTGGCATGAGGCGCAGGGCCGGACCGGCGCGGAGCTGGTGCTGGTGGGGGTGCTGGAGGCCGGTATGGCTGCGGCAGCGGACGGCGCACGGGCGGGGGTGCGCCAGCTCGGCCAAGTATCGGACGAGGAGCTGGCGGAGTGGTACAGCGGGGCGGCGGCGGTGGTCTATCCGTCGTTGTATGAAGGGTTCGGGTTGCCGGTGCTGGAGGCGATGCAGTGCGGGGCGGCGGTGATCGCGTCGCGGATTCCGGCGATTGGGGAAATGGCCGGAGATGGAGCGGTCCTGCTTGATCCCATGGACACGAAGGAGTGGGCGGAGGCGATGACGGCGGCGGTTCTGAATCCGGAGAGATTTGCGGAGGTGCGCGCGAGGGCATTACGGCGGGCCTCTGGGTTCACGTGGGAGCGGACCGCGGGGCTGACCCGCGAAGTTTACGCGGAAGCGTTGCAGCGCTGGGAGATGCGCAGCTTTGCCTGACGAGCGACCGGCGGTTGTGGTCATCAGTCCGGAAGCGCCCTATCCGCTGGTGGGCGGAGGCCAACACCGGACGGCGTGTCTCGTGGAGTATCTGGCCCGGCGTTACACGGTGGATCTGGTGCTGTTCCGGCAAGCGGGCGAGCCGGATCCGGCGGGCGCGCTGCCGCCTAGCCTGGTGCGGCGGCAGGTAACGTTGGAGCTGCCGCGGCACAGCAAGAGCGGCATGGTGCGGGCCATTAGAAACGTGCGCCGGGTGATGCACGGCGTGCCACCGCTGAGCGACCGGTTTTCCGGCTTCGGGCGGGAGATTGAGGAGTTCACTCGGGGGGAGCGCTACGCGGCCGGCGTCATCGAGCATTTCTGGTGCGCCGCGTACTGGGAGCAGCTTGCGGGCGTGTGCGGCCGGACCGTGCTGGATTTACACAATCTGGAATCGGTGTTGCTGGAAAGGATGGCGGCGGTTGAGACCGGGCCACGGGGCTGGATGCTTCGCCGGTTCGCCAGGGCGGCTGAGTTGTGGGAGCGGAGGTGGCTGCCCAAGTTTGACTTGTTGCTCGCGGCGTCGGAGGCCGACGCCAGGAGGGCTGCGGAGAAGGCGGGCGGCGCCCGGGTTCACGTCTATCCGAATACGCTGCCTGCCAGGCCGCAGCCGGAACTGGCCGAGGAGGAGGAGATTGCGTTTTCGGGCAACTTTGAGTATGCGCCGAACCGGGACGGGGCTGTGTGGTTTGCGCGGGAGATCTGGCCGCGGCTCCGGGCGCGTCGGCCGGCGCTGGAGTGGCGGCTGATCGGCCGCAATGCGGAGGGGCTGCGGCGCCAACTGGGTTCGCAAAAGCGGATCCGGTTCTGCGGGGCGGTGGAGGATCCCATCGGAGAGCTGGCACGGGCCAAAGTGGTTGTCGTGCCGCTGCGGGCGGCCAGCGGTACAAGGGTCAAAATTTTGGAGGCGTGGGCGGCGGGCCGGGCGGTGGTCTCAACCGCGATCGGGGCGGAGGGATTGGACGCGCGGCCGGGGGAACAGGTGGCGCTGGCCGGTGACGCGGAGGAGTTTGCAGGCGCGGTGATGCGGCTGTTGGAGGCCGACCAGGAGCGGCGGCGGCTCGGACAGGCGGGGCGTGCGCTGTTTGAGCAGTGCTACACGCGGGAAGCAGGTTGGGCAGCGTTGAGCGCGGCCGGACTTTGAAGCAACGGCGCTGCGGCGCGCGGCGTTTATACTGATAGACACGTTGATGCGGGTTGCCATCGATGCGCATACGATCGGGTTGCGGAAGAGCGGCAACGAGTCCTACATCCGCAATCTGCTCGCGGCGATGGGCAGACTGGGAGCGGAGGCCGAGATTCTGGCCTACGTCACCGCGGAAAATCTCCAGACGCGCTTTCCCGAAGTGAGACTGCGCGGGGTTTCGCGAAACCCTATGCGGAGGCTGGGGTGGGATTTGCCGAGGCTCGTGCGGCAGGACCGGCCCGATGTGCTGCATGTCCAGTACACAGCCCCGCTCGGATGCCCCGCGCCGCTGGTGGTGAGCGTGCATGACGTGGGCTTCGCCGAACACCCGGAGTATTTTCCGGTCTGGCGGAGGCGGCAGTTGGAGATCACGGTGCGGCGAACGGTTCGCCGCGCGGCCCGAGTGGTTACGGGAAGCGAATTCTCCAGGCAGGCGATCGCGCACTATTACGGGCTGAATCCGGAGTGGATCGACGTTGTACCGATTGCGGCGGCGCCGGTTTTCCGCCCGATGCGGACAGAGCTGGCCCGGTCGAGGGTCATGCAGCGGCATCAGATCCCGGCGCCCTATGTGCTCACCGTCGGCGACCTCCAGCCCCGGAAGAATCAGGCGGCTCTGGTGCGGGCGTTCGCGGAGGCGGTGCGCGCCAGGCCGGAGCTGCCGCATCATCTGGTGGTCGCCGGAAAGGAAGGCTGGCGCGGGCGGGAGGCGAAGGAGGCGGCGCGGCGGTGCGGCGCCTCAGAGCGCATCCACTTCACCGGACATGTGGAGGACGAAGCGCTGGTGGAGTTGTACAACGGATGCGATGTTTTCGTCTTCCCGTCTCTGTACGAGGGATTCGGGATCCCGGTGCTGGAGGCGATGGCCTGCGGCCGCGCGGTGGCATGCTCAGCCAGCACGGCCTTGCCGGAAGTGGCGGACTCGGCGGCGATTCTGTTCGACCCGCGGTCTATCGGGCAGATGGCGCAAGCGATCCTGGATCTTCTTTTGTATCCGGAACTGCGGTTGCGCATGGAGAGGCTGGGGCGCAGGCGGGCGGGGCAATTCGACTGGGGCGAGACGGCGGCGCGCATGCTGGAGATCTACCGGCAAGCGGCTGCGGGAGAGGCGCGAGGCGGGCGTTTGCGCCTGCCGGCCGGTGTGAACCGATGAGGACGGGGTGGGTCGCCGCATGGATGATTGCCGCCTTGTGGGCGCCAACCCGCACGGCGGCGCAGGCAGGGCCGGAAGAGGAGCGGCTGGAATACTCGGTGAACTATCCGAGCGGGCTTCCGCTGGGGACGGCGAGCCTCGAAAGCCGGGCCGCGAGCTTGCCCGATGGGAGAGTCGGCCGGGAGTTTGTGTTCCGGTTGCAGGCGGCGGCGCCTGGGTTTGAAGCCGAGGACCGCTACCGCTCGCTGGCTACGGCCGAGTACTGCTCGCTGGAGTTTGAGAAGGATGCGCGGCACGGCAAGAAGGTCATCAAAGAACGGATGGCGTTCCACCCGGAAGCCGGAACGGCGGTGCGGGAGAGCATGACGGGCGGTGCGTCAGCGAAGTTGGAGACAGCCTTCTGTGCGAAGGACGCGCTGACGTATTTGCAGTACTTCCGGCGTGAAATGGCGGCGGGAAGATTCCCGCCGCCGGCCAGCGTTTATTTCGGCGCGGCCTATCAGGTGCGCTTGGCCTACGCGGGCAGGCAGCGGATCCGCGTGGGGGAGGAGAGCCTGGAGGCCGAACGCGTCCAGGTTTCGGTGAAAGGACCGGCTTCCGAGCACGCGTTTCAAGTATTCCTGGCGCTGGAGCCCGAGCGAAGGCCGGTGTTGTTCCAGGTGAGCCTGCCGCAAGGGCTTTTTCTGGTGGAACTGACTGAGTAACCATGCGCGTGGCGATGGTTTCTCCCCTGCCTCCGGCGCGCAGTGGGATCGCGGACTACACAGTGGCGCTGGCGGCGGCGATGAGCGGGCTGGCTGAGGTGGAAGTGATCGGGAGCAGCGAGCCGGTGGGCGTTTTGAGGCGCTTCGATCAGGTGGTCTATCAGCTTGGGAACAATCCGCACCACGTTTTTGTGTACGAGATGGCGCTGGAGCATCCGGGGGTGGTGGTGCTGCATGAGCCGAACCTGCATCATTTGGTGGCCGAGCGGACGATCCGGCGCGGCGATTGGGACGGATACCTGCGCGAAGCCGAGTACGACGGGGGAGCGGCGGCGCTGGCCCACGCGCGGCGGGTGCGGGCAGGGGAAGCAGCGCCGGATTACGAAGGCGTGCCGATGCTGCGGCGCTTGCTGGAGCGAGCCAAGGCGGTGATCGTTCACAGCCGGTTCGCAAGAGAGCAGGTGGAGGCGGTGGGTTTCCGAGGCGCCGTAGCTGTCATTCCGCACGGGGCGTGGACGGCGCAGGCGGACCGCATGGGCTACCGGGAGCGGCTGGGGCTGGACGAACGAACGCCGCTCGTGGGCGTATTTGGATTCCTAAAGCCGTACAAGAGGATCGCGGTGGTGTTGCGCGCGTTCCGCCGGCTGCGCAGGGTGGAGCCACGGGTGAAGCTGTTGCTGGCAGGAGAGCCGCATCCGGATCTTCCTGTCTCCCGCTTGGTGCGTGATATGGATTTGCTGGAGGGCGTGCGGCTGACGGGCTTTGTGCCGCCGGAGGATCTACCTGGGCTCATGGCAGCTTGCGACATCGTTTTGAACCTGCGTTACCCCACGGTGGGCGAGACCAGCGGGAGCCTGATGCGGGCGTTGGGTTTGGGGCGGCCGGCGATCGTCTCCGACGTGGGAGCGTTCCGCGAGTTGCCGGACGAAATCTGCTTGAGGGTTCCGGTGGACGACACGGAAGAGGAGGTCTTATTTGAGTATTTGAACTTGCTAGTTACGCGCCCCGAGTTAGCCCGGGCGACGGGGGAGCGGGCCAGGGCGTGGGCCGAGCGGGAGTGCAGTTGGGACCGGGCTGCGCGGCGCTATATGGCTTTCCTGGAGCGCCTCTGGCGAGGCGGAGAGGAGCCATTTGAGCAGGAGACCGCGGCTGATGAGACCGGCGCGGTGCGGGAAGCCGCCCCTGGCGCGGCGGAGATCTTGAAGTGGGCGCCCTGCCGGGAGGAATCCCGGGCCTACCTGGAGGCGCACGTGGACCGGCTGGAGCGCATCCTGACCATCACCCCGCCGGGGGGGCCGCAAGACCGGATTCTGGAGATGGGCGCATATCTCCAGATCACGCCGCTGCTGAAAACCCAGCTAGGTTATGGAGAGGTGCGGGGATGCTACTTCGGCCGCCAAGGGACCAAGGAGCGCCGGGAGGCGGCCGCGGAGGATGGCGAGCGTTTCGAGTGTGAAATCGATCGGTTTGACGCGAGCGCAGACCGGTTTCCATATCCGGACGGACACTTTTCGACCGTGCTGTGCTGCGAGGTGTTGGAGCATCTGGCGCGGGATCCGATGCACATGATGGCGGAGATCAACCGCGTGCTGCGCGAGGGGGGGCATCTGATCGTGACGACGCCGAACATCGCCTCACTGCGGGCGGTGGCGGCGATTTTGCAGGGTTATCATCCCGGGCTGCTGCCGGGGTATTTGCGGCCGGAGCTGGAGCCGCAGGAGGTCCGGCATCACCGGGAGTACACGCCGCAGGAAGTGCGCTTGCTGCTGGAGGACGCCGGCTTCGAGGTGATGCGGCTGGAGACGGGGCCGTACCGCGAGCAGCCGCGTCCGGAGCTGGCGTGGGTTCGCCGGTTATTGGAGGCATACGGGTTGTCCTCAGAGCTGCGAGGAGAAGCCATCTACGCGGCGGCTCGCAAGAGCGGTCCCGTGCGGCGCAGATACCCGGAGTGGCTCTACATCGGGTCCGCATGAGCATCGAATACCGCACCGTAGAGACGGCCGTAGAGGGGATCACGCTGCGGGTGTGTGTGGAAGCGGCGAACCAGAGCGGCGAGATCTGGAGAAGCGGAGACGGGTTCCAGCTCGGCGTGCAGTTTATCGACCCGGAAAGTCACATCTACGTGGAGGACGGTCCGAGGGCGGCGTTTGACGGTGACGTTGCGCCGGGACAGGCGGGCCGGGCGTGCCTCAGCATCCGGCTGCCGGAGATTGAGGCCGGCCACCGCCTCTTCCTCAGCCCGTGGCTGGGGGAAGGCGGCTGGGCATATCTGGCTGGCTGGCGCTTCGTCGTGCTGGACGTGGCGGTGGAAGCGGGCTGCCCGAAGGTAACGGCGGTGCGAATCACAACCCTGCGCCGGCTTAAAGCAGAGCTGCTGCTGCGCTCGCTGGGACGGGCCTTTGCCTATCCGGCTGTGGGGCTGTGGAGGAACCGGCGTTTGATCGGATCGATGGTCAGACGGGATTTGATCGCGCGCTACCGCGGCTCGTGGGGCGGGTTGCTGTGGACCTTGCTGAATCCGCTGCTGCTGATGGTGACGTACTTTTTCGTCTTCGGCGTGGTGCTGCGGGCGCGATTCGAAGGCGATCCGAGCCGCGCGGGGTTCGCTCTGTATTTCCTGGCCGGGATGCTGCCCTGGCTGGCCTTCAGCGAAGCGGCGGGCAGAGCGCCCACGGTGATGGCGGAGCACCGGAATTTCGTCAAGAAGATGGTGTTCCCGCTGGAGGCTCTGCCCGCAACGCTTGTGGCGGGCGGGCTGGTGACGCAAGCGTTTGCGCTGGCTGTGTTTTTGGCAACGCTGGCGCTGGTGCGCGGGACAGTGCCGCTGTCGGCGGTGTGGCTGCCCGTGTTGCTGGTTCCGCAGACGCTGCTGACTCTGGGGGTGTGCTGGTTTCTGGCGGCTCTGGGGGTGTACGTGCGGGACCTGGCGCAGGTGAACGGTTTTCTGCTCACGGTCTGGTTTTTCTTGACGCCCATTTGTTATCCGGAGAGCTCATTGCCGCAGGAAGCGCTGAATATCCTGTCGAAGAATCCCCTGTATGTTCTGGTAAAAGGTTACCGTGCGGTTCTTTTGGAGCCGGCGGGGAGTCTGGCGTTTGGCCCGCTGTGGAAGCTGTGGGCGGCGTCGGCGCTGGTGTTCGTGGCAGGCCACGCCTGGTTTTACAAGCTGAGGAGAGATTTCGCGGACGTGATATAGATGCCTGAGTTGCCGGAAGTGGAGACGGTGGTGCGGACGCTGGCCCCGCGGCTCGTGGGGCGGCGGATCACAGCGGTGATCACCAGGACGCGTAAAGCCTGGGCGGCTTCGGCGGGGAAGCTGCGCGGGCGGCTCATTCAGAGGGTGGAGCGCTATGGGAAGTACATCCTGTTGCACCTGGACAAGGGCGTGGGGGCGATTCACCTGGGCATGACGGGCAAGCTGATGGGCGGCGCGGAGCCGGGCGCCTACACGCGGGCGGTCCTGGTGCTCGATCAGGGACGCGTGGTGTTTGACGACGTGCGGCAGTTCGGATCCGTGCGGTGGCTGGAGCAGCCGCCGGACGGGCTGGGGCCGGATGCGCTGTCCATTCCGGCCGAGGAATTCGTGAGGCGCCTGGCGCAGCGGAAGGGCCGGATCAAAGCCCTACTGCTGAATCAGGCTTTCGTTCGAGGGATCGGGAACATCTACGCCGACGAATCCCTGTTTCGAGCGCGGATTCACCCGCTGGCGCCGGCCAATCGCCTGAGCAAGGAGCGCGCGCTGCGACTGCACCGCTGTATCGTCGAAGTGCTCTCGGAGGCGGTGGCGAGCGGGGGCTCGTCCATTTCCGATTACGTCGACGCCGACGGGCGCCCCGGCTGGTTCCAGTTTCAACACAGGGTGTACCAGCGGACGGGCGAGCCCTGCGTGGCGTGCGGGGCCAACATCCGCCGCATTCTAGTGGCGCAGCGGAGCACGCACTACTGCCCGAGATGCCAGCGGCGGTGAAGCCGGCGCCGCCGGCGCCGCTCTTCAGGTCAATCCAAGCCGCTGCATCAGGGCTTCGGGGTCCGGATCGCGGCCCATGAAGTCCCGGAACAGCTCGGCGGGATCGGCGCTGTCTCCTTTGGAAAGGATAGACTCGCGAAGGCGGCGGCCGGTCTGCGGGTCGAAGACTCCGCGGGACTGGAACTCGCGGAAGACGTCCGCATCGAGCACTTCGGCCCACTTGTAGGAGTAGTAGCCGGCGGCGTAGCCCACGGAATCGCCGAACAGGTGCGTGAAGCCGGCGATCATGGCATAGTCCGCCGGCAGGGGCGCCGGCGTGAAGGGTTGCAGAACCTCCCGGCTAAAGGCGAGCACGTCCGGAGCGTAGGCGGGATCGTAGTCGACGTGCAGAGCGAAGTCCAGAAGCCCGAAGCCGAGCTGGCGCATCTGAGCGGTGGCGGCGCAGTAGGTGCGGGCGCGGCGCATCTTCTGAAAGAGCGGTTCGGGAACCGGCTCGCCGGTTTCGTAATGGCGCGCGAACAGATCCAGGGCTTCCCGTTCCCAGCACCAGTTTTCCATGAGCTGAGAGGGGAGCTCGACGAAGTCCCAGGCGACGTTGGTCCCGGCCAGGCTGCGCACTTCGACTTTGCTTAACAGTTGGTGCAGCAGGTGCCCGAACTCATGGAAGATGGTCTCGACCTCGCGGTGCGTGAGCAGCGCCGGCCGGCCGTCCAACGGCGGAGTCAAGTTGCCGCAAATCGCGCCGGTGTGAGGTTCGAAGCGGCCGGCGCACTGCACGCCGGTGATGAAGGCGTCCATCCAGGCGCCGCCGCGCTTGTTTTCGCGCGGATGCCAGTCGGCATAGAACCAGCCCAGCAGGGAGCCGTCCTCATCCCGCGCTTCGTAACAGGTGACCTGAGGATCCCAGACCGGCACGCCCGGGTAGGGCCGGATCTGGATTCCGAACAAACGCCGGGCGATCTCAAACATCCCTTCGATGACCCGCGGGGCCGGGAAATAGGGGCGGATCTCCTCCTCGTCGAAATCGAAGCGCGCCTTGCGCTGCTTTTCGGCCCAATAAGCCAAGTCCCAGGGTTGCATTTCGCCCTTGCCGTCTTGGGAACGGCGGAAGGCGCGCAGCTCGTGGTCTTCGCGCTCGAAGTGCGGCTGCGTCCTATGGCGCAGCTCTTCGAGGAAACCGCGGGCGCGACTGGCGCTCTTGGCCATGCGGTCGGCGAGGGCGAAATCGGCGAAGTGGGGATAGCCCACCAGAGCGGCCTTCTGGCGGCGCAAGTCGAGGATCCGGAGGATGAGGGGCGGATTTTCCCAAGGGGCGCGCGCGGCTCGGGTGTTGTAAGCCTGCCAAACGTCGCGGCGGATCGCCTCGTCGTCCAGATATGTCATCAGGGCGGTGTAGCTGGGGGCCTGAAGCGTAAAGCGCCAGCCGTCGAGTCCTTTCTGCGCGGCGCTCTGGCGGGCGGCGGCGATGGCCGAAGGCGGCAGGCCCGCCAGTTGCCGTTCGTCGTTGAGGACGAGTTCGAAGGCATTGGTGGCGTCCAGAACATTCTGGGAGAAGCGCGTGGTGAGCGCGCTCAGCTCGACCTCGATGGCCGCCAGGCGGGCCTTGTCTTCGGCGTCGAGATCCGCGCCGTGGCGGCGGAAACTGTCGATGGTTTTTGTGAGAAACCGGTTCCGCACGCCGCTCAGCGCCCTGCCTTCCTCGCAGGAGGCAAATTCGCGGATTGCACGCCAGAGACCCTCGTGCAGGGGAATGCTGGAGTAGAACTCGCTGGCCAGCGGTTCGACGGCGTTGTAGGCGGAACGGAGCTCCGGATAGGTGGCCACGGATTCCAAATGCCGGACCACGGCCATGGCGCGGTCCAACGGTTCGGTCATGTGGTCTAGCGCTTCCAGCGTGTCCGCCCAACAGCGCTGCGGCTTGGATGCGGCGATGCGGTCGCGCCCGGCGCGGGCTTGTTCGATCAGGCGCTGAATCGAGGGCTGGACGTCTTCGGCTCGCACGCGGTCGAAGGGCAGTGGAAAACGCAGATCCAGGAGAGGACTTTCGGTTTCAAGATTAGCCATTGCTTTCAGGATAGACAGCGAACGGAGGCCATCGGGAGAATCCTTCTCTCATTTGGCCTGGGGAGAGACGGTGGGGGAGGACTTCCTCGCAAACAACCAGACTCCCAGCGCCAGTGTTGCCATGGCGATCCACTGGGCGGAGGAGAACGGCCCGCCAAAGGGAGACGCTTGTTCCGGCTCGCGGAAAAACTCGATCACGAATCTCGCCGAAGAGTAGAGAATCAAGTACAGCCCCAGGATGGAGCCGGCCCGGTGAGGGCGTCCGAAACGCCAATAAAGAATCCCAAAGATCAGGGCCTCGGCGAAGGCTTCATAAAGCTGCGTGGGATGGAGCGGCACATCCAGGGGCGTTCCAAACAACTCGTGCGCGACGGGATTGCGGAAGGTGACCGCCCAAGGGCGGTGGCACTCGAGGCCCCAGCAGCAGCCGGCAGAGAAACAACCCAGCCGTCCGAAGACGTGGCCGAGGGCAACCCCGGGGGCAAGCGCGTCGGCGGTGGCGAGGATAGGGAGCTTACTGCGGCGGGTGACGACGTAGGCCGTGATCAGGGCCAGAATCAAGCCGCCCTGGAACACCCCGCCGGACTGCAACGTGGAAAGCGAGAAGATCTCCCGCAGGTTCTGCCGGTAGTAGCCGAAATCGACGAGCACCATGAGCAGCTTCGCGCCGAGGATTCCGGCCAGGGCGCAGTAGATGCCCAAGTCGACGACCTTGGCCGGATCGAGCCCGCTGCGGCGGGCGAGTCTGGCCGCCATCCACAAGCCCGCCAGAAAGCCGAGGGTCACCAGCACCCCGTAGGTGGGGATGAAGAAATCGCCGATCTTGACGAGTTGCGGAAACATTACAGCAGGCGAACCCTTCTGTGCGAGCGCCAGGCATCCACGAGGACCAGCGCCACGCCGATGCTGATTGCGCTATCGGCCACGTTGAACGCAGGCCAGTGGTAAGGCCCCAAGTGGAAGTCCAGGAAATCGGTCACCGCGCCCTTCAACAGGCGGTCATAGAGATTGCCGGCGGCTCCGCCCAGCACCAGCGCGAGGCCGTAGCGTGAGAGCCGGCTGGCAGCCATGCCGGTAGGAGAACGCTGCCATAAGATCACCGCGACCAGGGCCATCACGAGCAGGGCGATCCCCGAGAGGAAGAAGGCGCGCCATTCCGATTCATTCTCCGAAAAAACGCCGAAGGCGATGCCGCGGTTCTCCGTGAGGATGAGGTTAAAGAAGCCGGGAACGACGCGAATCGTTTCGGCGGGGGCCAGATAGGCCTCCACCAGCAGCTTGGTTAGGCGGTCCAGGATGAGCACGAATGCGGCCAAGGAGAAGGCGGAGGCGCGCGGGGACATTCAGCCTTCCAGGGTTTGGCGCACGGCGGCCGCGCAGGCGCCGCAAATCGTCGGTAGCTCGGGCTCCGAGCCGATATCGGTCGAGTATTTCCAGCAGCGCTCGCATTTGACGCCGGCGGCGCGGCCGATGTGAATCGAAAGCGCCTTCTCCTCCTGGCGGGCCAGGGTCACCTGCGAGACGATGAACAGGGAAGGCAGCTCAGCGGCATACTGCTCGAGGAGAGGATAGAGGTCGCCGTTCACGGTGAGATGGACCGCGGCTTCCAGCGGCGCGCCGATGAACTTCTCCTGGCGCGCGGCTTCCAGGCTCTTCAGCACTTGGTCCCGCACCTCCATGAGACGTTCCCAGTTCTTGGCGCGCTTGCGCAGCTCGGCTCCGAGCCCGGCCACCAGCTCGGCGGGCTGAGGGAACAGCGCCAGGTGGACGCTTTCCGGAGCGGCGGCGGGAAGCCGCATGTGGCTCCAAACTTCCTCGGTGGTAAACGTCAGAATGGGGCTCAGCAGGCGCACGAGCGCGTAGTTCAGCCGGTAGAGCGCGGTCTGGGCGCTGCGGCGGGACCGGGAGCGGGGAGCGGCGGTGTACAGGCGGTCCTTGAGGATGTCGAAGTAAATGGCGCTCAGATCTGTGGTGGCGAAGTCGTAGACGGCGTGATAGACCTTGTGAAACGCCATCTCGTCGTACCAGGCGCGGCATTGCTTGACGAGCTTCTCGGCGCGGAACAGGATCCACTGGTCGATTTCGAGCAGGTCTGCGGCGGGCAGCGCGTCCTTTTCGGGATCGAAATCGAAAAGGTTGCCGAGCGCGTAGCGGAAGGTATTGCGCAGCTTGCGGTACGCTTCCGAGAGCCGCGCCAGGATGGTCTCCGAGATGCGCACGTCGTCGGTGAACTCTTGTGAAGCTACCCACAAGCGCAGCACCTCGGCGCCGTACTGTTTCACGATGGTCTGCGGCTCGATGATGTTGCCGAGCGATTTGGACATGGCGCGGCCCTCGCCGTCCAGGGTCCAGCCGTGGGTGGCGCAACTGCGGTAAGGCGAGCCTCCGCGAAGCCCCACGCCCACGAGCAGCGAGCTGTGGAACCAGCCGCGGTACTGGTCGGGCCCTTCGATGTAGAGATCGGAGGGCCAGGGCAGGCCGTAGGTTTCGTTCAGCACGGCCAGGTGACTGGCGCCGGAGTCGAACCAGACGTCGAGGATGTCGCTCCCTTTGCGGAAGGACTGGCTGCCGCAGCGTGCGCAGCGCGCCTCCGTGCCAAGCAGCTCGGCTTCGGACATCTCGTACCAGACGTCGGCGGTCTTCTGGCGGAACAGCTCGACGATGCGGTCCAGGTGCTTGCGGTCTGTGAGCGCCTCGCCGCACTGGTTGCAATAGAACACGACGATGGGCACGCCCCAGACGCGCTGCCGGGAGATGCACCAGTCAGGGCGGGCCGCAATCATCTTCGAGATGCGCTCCAGGCCCCAGCCCGGGATCCAGCGGACGTCCTTGACGGCCTCCAGGGCGCGGGCGCGCAGGTCATTCTTCTCCAGCCCGATGAACCACTGCTCGGTGGCGCGGAAGATCGTGGGGTTGTGGCAGCGCCAGCAATGGGGATAGCTGTGATCGAGGCTACCTTCGGCCAGCAGCGCGCCGCGCTGGCGCAGGATGCCCGTGACGACGGGGTTGGCCTCCCAGACTGATAGTCCGATAATCTCTTCCGGCAGGCGCCCGGCCGCGCCCTCGGCGTGATAGAAGCGCCCATAGGCATCCACCGGGCAGAAGGTGGGGATACCGTAGGCTTGGCATGTCAGATAGTCCTCTTGTCCGTGCCCGGGGGCGGTATGGACGGCGCCGGTGCCTTGGTCCAGGGTCACGTAGTCGGCCAGGACGCCGGCGACGTCTCTTTCGATGAAGGGATGCCGGAAGACGGCGCCTTCGAGCGCCGCGCCGGGAAAGGTAGCCAGGACTCTGGGCTCCGGCCAGCCGCACTTCTCCGCGGTCGCTTTGAGCAGATCTTTGGCGACGAGGTAGACTTCGCCGCGGTGTCCGGCCGCAACGTACTCGTACTTCGGGTGGAATGCGACGGCCATGTTGGCGGGCAGGGTCCACGGCGTGGTGGTCCAGATGACCACCCAAACGCGGCGGCCGGCCAGCGCCGGATCGAGCTTACCGGCTTCGGAGATGAGCTCGAAGCGCACCCAGATGCTCGGGCTGGTGTGGTTCTCATACTCCACTTCGGCTTCGGCGAGCGCCGTGAGGTCCCTCATGCACCAGTGGACGGGCTTGAGGCCCTTATAGACATAGCCGCGGTCCAGAAAGTCCACGAACGCCTGGGCGATAACGGCCTCATATTGGGCGCTCATGGTGAGGTAGGGGTTTTCCCATTCGCCGAAAACGCCGAGCCGCTTGAACTCTTGGCGATGCAACTCGACAAAGCGGGCGGCGTACTGGCGGCACTCCTCGCGGATCTGGGAGGGAGTCATCGAGGCCTTGCGCGGGCCGAGCTCGGCGTCGACCTTGATTTCGATGGGCAGCCCGTGGCAATCCCAGCCGGGGACGAAGGGGGCGTCGAAGCCGGCCATGCTGCGGGACTTGACGATGAAGTCTTTGAGGATCTTGTTGAAGGCGGTGCCCAGATGGATGTTGCCGTTGGCGTAGGGCGGGCCGTCGTGGAGCACGTACACGGGCCGTCCGGCGCGGGCCTGGCGGATCTTGTGGTAGAGGTTCATCTGCTCCCAGCGGGCCAGGATTTTGGGCTCCGTCTGGGGCAGGTTGGCCTTCATGGGGAAGTCCGTGCGCGGCAGATTGACGGTCTTTTTTAAATCAACGTCCTTCAATGACATATGTGAGGGGTTCACTTCCTATGGTACACGAAGGGTCAAGGATGAACCGCAGCAAGCGGCGGAAATCGTTTCCTATCCAGGCACATGGTGACCCACCCCGGCTGCGGGTGTTGCTGCTGGGGTTTGGGAGAAGCTGCGGGAGCGGCGCCATGCCGGCGGGGTGGGGGTGTGGGCGAAGCCCCAGCGGACAGATCACATGCTAACGACACTGGATTCGCTGCGAGGCTAGCTCTCTGGGTCCAATTGTGTTAACCTGATACGTAAACCATATTATGGACAGGAGCCCGGCTTGGAGATTCGCTTTCTTTCCCGCAAGCTTGCCAAGGAAGCAAACAACTTCGGACTCCTACGGAAGACGCACGGCGAGAATCGCGCGAAGCGCATACGCTTACGGCTGGACGCGCTGCGCGCCGCCACTGTTTTGGAAGATTTGCGCAATATGCCAGGCCGCCTCCATGAGCTGAGTGGGGACCGGGCCGGGCAGCTCTCGCTGGACCTGGACGGCCCGTACCGGCTGGTTTTCGCACCGGACCACAACCCGGTTCCCAGAAGGTCAGATGGCGGCATGGATTGGAACCAGATCACAGCCGTTTTGATATTAGGAATCGAGGACACCCATGGGTAGCCACCTGACGTACGCATACGAGCCGGACTTTGTCACGCCTCCCGGCGAGATGCTTGAGGAAAAGCTCCAGGAGATCGGCATGTCCCAGGCGGAGCTGGCGGCGCGGATCGGACGCACCAGGAAGACCGTAAACGAGCTCATCAAAGGAAAGGCGCCGCTGCTTCCCGAAACCGCGGTGCAGTTGGAACGGGTGCTCGGCGTTCCGGCGCGTTTCTGGGCCAGCGCGGAGGCCAATTACCGCCAGGCGCTGGCCGCCCGAAAGGAAGCGCGACGCCTGGCAACACAAGAAGAGTGGCTGCGTCGTCTGCCCGTCAGGGCGCTGATCAAACGAGGAATCCTCTCCCGGGAGGGCAGCCGAGTTTCCCGTTTGCGTGAGCTGCTCAACTTCTTCGGCGTTGCCTCGTTTGATGCGCTATCGCGAATCCGCGAGGAACGATACTTGTCCTTCCGGCAGTCGCCCGCCCACGAAGTGGATGAATTTGCGCTGCTGGCCTGGCTGCGGCTAGGCGAACTTCAGGCTCAAAAGGTCGCCTGCGCCCCTTACGATGAGGGCAAATTTCTCCAGACTCTATGTGAGATTCGCAAACTTTGCGTAGAGTCCCCGCCCGTTGCCGCGCCGAAGATGCAGAAGGGCTGCGCTGAATCCGGCGTCGCATTGGTGTTCGTGCCGGAAATCCCTGGCGCACGTGCGTGGGGGGTGACGCAATGGGTGAGCGCCGACAAGGCTATCCTTCAACTCAGCTTGCGCGGCAAGAGCGATGATCAGTTCTGGTTCACCTTTTTCCATGAGGCAGCGCATATCCTGCGACACCCCAAGAGGGCGGTTTACGTGGAGTTTGGCCAGGACGCCGACGAGCACGAGGAGGAAGCGAACCGGTTCGCCAGGGACATCCTGATTCCGCCCGCCGACTGGCGGCGGATTGCGGCCGTCCCCCCTCGAAGCGCCGCGCAAGTCCGCGCGTGGGCCAAGAAGCTGGGCATCGCGCCCGGCGTCTTGGTCGGAAGATTGCAACACGAGCGCCTCCTCCCCTGGACTCATCTCAACGGATTGAAGGTGAAGCTGCGGTTCAAGGAGGACGTGTAGGCAGCATCCCAGCGGTGCGGCTTCAGACCGTGGGCACGCCAGATGCGCCGCACGCTGGCCTCGCTGATGCCCACAGCCGCCGCCAGTTTCCGGGTGGACCAGGGCGTGGCGTTGGCCGGCTTCTGCCGGGTGGTCCTCTGAATCACCCGCGCCACCGTGTCGGCGGAAATCGCCGGGGCACGTTACGAGAGGCTGCTGGATGGATCTACCAGAGCGCGCGGATCCCGTAGCGCCGAATGGATTTGTCTTTGGTTACAAGGACAAGATCTTCACAAAGGCTCTGGGCCACCATTAGCCGGTCGAAGGGGTCCCGATGGTGGTGGGGAAGCTGGAAGATCTCCAGAACGTGCCTGGCGGTTATGGGGAGGACCCGCGCGCCGAGGTAGGCCAAGTGCTTTTCGAAATAGTCCCGCTCCTGGGGCAGCTCAAGTTTGCCGGCTGCGGCCTTCAGCGCGATCTCCCACAAGCTCGCGGCGCTCAGCCAGATCTCATTGTGCTGGTCCAGCAATAACCGCTTGACTTTGGCGGAGAGTTTGTCCGGGTCGGCAATCGCCCACAAGAACGCGTGCGTGTCCAGCAGCAGTCTCATCCGCTTAGGAGTTTCTCCAGCTCAGCCTTCGTCATGGGGGCATCCCATCCCCTCTTGAACCGGATGGTGCCCGTTGCGGAGCCCAATTTTCTGCGGACTTGCCCGGGGCGGAACCCCACCAGTTTCGCCACGGGTTTTCCCGCCCGGGCGATCACAATTTCTTCACCCAGTCTCGCCTTTTCGATCAGGGTGCGAAGGTGCTTTTGGGCAAAACTGGCGTTGACCTCCATATCCCCATTCTGGACCAGAGCTATTGGCGGGGCAACCTGCATGCACGTCCACAAGATGGCAGGCCTTTCTCCGGCGACGCCGGGGTTCTTCGGACCAGCGCGCGGCACCGCGAATGGCTACCGCAGGCGGCTTAGAATCGCATCCAGGTCGTAAACAGCCCCGGCCCAGGGGCCGCCGCTGACGGCTTGCAGCGCCGCCCACAGGCGCGTATCCGCGGGCAGCAGCGGGTCGGGCTTCAGGTCCGGATGGGGCGGACGGGAGGCCAGCACCCGCGCGCCTTCTTCGGCTCCGAAGATCCGCTCGGCATCGCCCACCATATTGACCGTGCCCTCCAGCCGGCGGGTGTCGATGACGATTTCGATCCGGTCGCCTTCGCGGACCCTGCCGATCGGCCCTCCGGCCAGCCCTTCCGGCGACACCAGCCCGATGCAAGCCCCGGTGGAGACGCCGCTGAAGCGCGAATCCGTAACCAGGGCGACGTGCTTGCCGAACTCCAGGTACTTGAGCGCCGCCGTGATCTGGTGCACTTCCTCCATGCCGGTGCCCATGGGTCCCAGACCGGCCAGCACGATGACGTCGCCGGGACGGATGCGGTCCTCGCCGGTGCTCTTCACGGCTGCGATGGCGGACGCTTCGGAGCAGAACATGCGCGCCGGACCGGTCATGCGGTAGACGCCCTGTGAGTCCAGTACGCTCGGGTCAATGGCGGTGCTCTTGATGACGGAGCCGTCCGGCGCGAGATTGCCGGTGGGGAAGCAGACGGTGGAGGTGATGCCGCGGCGGGCGGCGGTGTCCGGATCCATGATCACGTCGTCAGGATCAACGCCGTCCTTCTCCTTCAACAGAGCGCGCAGACGGGCGCGGCGTTCGGAAGCCTCCCACCAGTTCAGCACCGTGTCGAGCGTCTCTCCACTGGCTGTGAGTACTCCAGTTTCGAGCAGCCCCATCCGGCGCAGGTGGAGCATGACCTCGGGCACGCCCCCGGCGAGAAAGACCTGAATGGTGGGGTGGTTGCGCGGCCCGTTGGGGAGAACATCGACCAGCCGCGGCACCCGGGCGTTGATTTTGGCCCAATCGTCGCGCGTGGGGCGCGGCAGGCCGGCGGCATGGGCCACGGCTGGCAGATGCAGAATCAGGTTGGTGGAGCCGCCGAAAGCGGCGAAGGTGACCATGGCGTTGTGCAGCGCGGCTTCGGTGAGGATGTCCTGCATGCGGATGCCGCGTTGGATCAGCGCCATCACCGCGCGTCCGGAGCGGCGCGCCATATCGAGCCAGATGGAGGAGCCCGATGGCGCCAGGGCGGCGTGCGGCAGAGTCATGCCCAAGGCTTCGCCGACCACCTGCGAGGTGGCCGCGGTGCCGAGGAACTGGCAGCCGCCGCCGGGGGAGGCGCAGGCGTGGCAGCCGGCCGAGGCGGCCTCTTCGAGAGTGATCTGGCCGTGCGCGTACTGCGCCCCGATGGACTGCACCGAGGAGGAGTTCCATTGATCCACCGAGCCGAGCATGACCCCACCGGGGACCACCACCGAGGGCAGCTCCTTCATGCCCGCCAGCGCCATCATCATGGCGGGGAGCCCCTTGTCGCAGGCGGCGACGCCGACCACCCCGCTGCGCCGCGGCAGGGAGCGGATGTGCCGGCGGAAGATGATCGCGGCATCGTTGCGGTAGGGGAGGCTGTCGAACATTCCGGGGGTGCCTTGAGTGCGGCCGTCGCAAGGGTCGCTGCACGCGGTGGCGAAGGGTATGGCGCCGAGCGACTTGAGCTCTTGCGCGGCAGCTTCCACCAGCAGGCCGACTTCCCAGTGGCCGGTGTGGAGTCCCAGCGCGATGGGCGTGCCGTCCGGAGCGCGGACGCCGCCGTGGGTGCTGAGGATCAGGATCTCGGGGCCGCCGAGCCTGGCGGGATCCCAGCCCATGGCGGCGTTTTGGGTCCAGCCGAACAGGTCGCCGGAGGCGTAACTGCGCAGGATTTCGTCCGTCACCGGGAGCGCGCCCTGGGGTCCTGGAGACTTGGTCTGAAGCTGATAGATGGATTCGTCGCGGGAATCGAGGATGGAAGAATACGCTGCATTACCCATATGGAAGATCCTATCAGCCTGCGCCTCGCCCCGGCCGCCACCCTCAAATGTGGTTGTTACAATGAAAAAGGTTCCTGTTCCAGTCGACAGAAAGGCATCTCCAACCTTGACCGGAAACCGGCGAAGCGTCACCGCAGTTTACCCTGGATCGTTTGATCCCATCACCAATGGCCACCTCGATTTGATCGAAAGAGGAAGCCGGCTATTCGACCGGCTGATCGTCGCCATTTTGGAAAACGCGGCCAAAGAGCCGCTGTTCAGCGTCGAGGAGCGCATGGAGATGCTGCGTGAGGTGACACGGCCCTATGCAAATGTGAGCGTTGACTCATTTCACGGGCTGCTGGTCGATTTCATGAAGGAACGCAACGCCCAGGTGATCCTGCGCGGCATCCGGGCGATCTCCGATTACGAATACGAACTCCAGATGGCGCTGATGAACAACCGGCTCTGGCCGGGCGTGGAAACGGTGTTTCTGATGTCGAGCGAAGCCTACTCCTTCGTCAGCTCTCGGCTGATTAAGCAAGTGTTCGAACTGGGCGGCGACGTCTCCGGGCTGGTGCCCCCTATCGTCGAGGCGCGCCTGAAGAATCGAGTGCGAAGGGGAGCGTAGGCGGGGAATGCCGGACAGAGTTCGTCTATCCGAAAGGATCCTGCGCATCTCGGATTCGGCCACCATGAAGGCGGCGGCGGATGCGGCCAGCCTGCGCGCCCGGGGCCGGGACATTGTGGACCTGGGGCCCGGAGAACCGGATTTCCCGACGCCGGAAAACATCAAGCAGGCGGCCATCCGGGCCATTGAGGAGAACTACACCCGCTACACGGCGGCGGGCGGTTCGCTGGAGCTGAAGGAAGCGGTTTGCAGCCGTCACGCGGAGGATTTCGGCACCTCCTATACTCCCGCCGAGTGCGTCATCACGCCCGGAGGCAAATATGCAGTTTTCGGCGCGCTCCAGTGCCTGGTCAACGAGGGCGAAGAAGTCATCGTTCCAACGCCCTACTGGGTGACCTACCGGGACGTGACCGCCTATTGCGGCGGCGTATGCGTCTTCGCCGAGGCGGACCCGGCGGACGGCTTCGCACTCACGGCGAAGCTGATCGAGAAGCATCTCACGCCCAAGACCCGCGCGCTGGTGCTGAACTCGCCGTGCAACCCGAGCGGACATGTGATCCCGCCGGAGGAGTTCGAGAAGATCGTCCACCTTACCGGCAGCCGCGGCGTCTGGCTGATTACGGACGAGTGTTACGCGCATCTGGTTTACGAGGGCAGGCCGTTTTCAGCAGCTTCGGTGCGGAGCGCCAAGAGCCGGGTGATCGTCGCGGGTTCCCTTTCAAAGACCTACGCCATGACCGGCTGGCGGATCGGCTATGCGCTGGGGCCGCGGGAAGTGATTTCGGCAATGGCGCGGCTGCAAAGCCATTCGACCTCGAACCCGAACTCGATCGCGCAGAAGGCGGCCGTGGAGGCGCTCGGCGGACCTCAGGACTTTGTGGCCCAGGTGCGGGAAGAATACCGGCGCCGCCGGGACTTCGCGCTGGAGCGGCTCCGGCGCATCCCGGAAGTTCGCTGCCACGAGCCGCACGGCGCGTTCTATTTGTATCCGGACATCCGCGCGGTCTTGAACCGGAGCGGGGTGCGGACCACGATGGAGTTCGCCGGGCAACTGCTGGAGCAGGCGGAGGTCGCGGTGGTTCCCGGCGAAGCGTTCGGCACTCGGGATCACATCCGGTTGACCTTCGCGGTGTCGATGCGGGAGCTGGAGCGTGGCCTCGAACGGATCAGCCGGTTCATCGCGGGATGCATGGAATGAGCCCGGATCCGTTGCTTCTGACGCCCACGTTTCATGAGACGGTCTGGGGAGTTCAGGATTTGAGTCCCTGGTTTGACTCGCCCGGAGGCCGGATCGGCGAGGTGTGGTTTGAATCGCCACAGCTTGGGCGGCTGCCGATCCTGGTGAAGTTCATCTTTACCTCCGAACGGCTGTCCGTACAGGTTCATCCGGACGACGCCTATGCGCGACAGATCGAAGGCGCGGCCGGCGGCAAGACCGAGATGTGGTACGTGCTGCGGGCGGCGCCGGGCGCCAGGCTCGCGGCGGGGTTCGTGGAGACAATTTCCCTTGAGCGGGCGCGCGAGGCGGCGCAAAGCGGCGAGATCGAGCGGTTGTTGCGCTGGTGGCCGGTCGAGGCCGGCCAAGTGTACTTGCTTCCCGCCGGCGCCGTGCATGCTCTGGGCGCGGGGATCACCGTTTGCGAGATCCAGCAGAATAACCAGATCACCTACCGCCTGTACGACTACGGCAGGCCGCGCGAGCTGCATCTGGAAAAGGCGCTGGAGGTGGCGCATCTGGGGCCGCATCCCGGGCCAAGCGCACCGCAAGGAAATGTGCTGGCTGCCTGTCCGTACTTCGTCACCGAGCGGGTGGAGCTTTCGGGGGAAGCCCAATATGCGGTGTGTGAGAACCGGTTCGAGCTGCTGATCGTGCTGGAAGGCGCCGGACGCTTGGCGGGCCGGGATCTGCGCCCGGGGCAGGTCTGGCATCTGCCGCCCGGGAGCGGGCCATGGTCACTGGAGCCTGCGCCGCGCCTGCGGATGTTGCGAACCAGGTTGCCGTGAGAGCATGCCGCCGCGGAGTGGACCTCAGCCCCGCAGTAGCGCGATGGCCAGCAGGAGCCAGGCGGCGATGAAACACAGCCCGCCGATCGGAGTGATCGCTCCGAGCCAGCGCGTCCCCGTCACCGCCAGCAGATACAAGCTTCCCGAGAATATAAGAATCCCCGCCGCCAGCAGAACGCAGACCCAATCCGCTGCGGCCGGCTTCAAAGCCTGGACGCGAGCCAGTAGCGGCGTCACCAGCAGCCCGATGGCGTGGATGAACTGGTAAAAGACCGCCCGCTCATAGATGCCCATCGAATACGCGTCGAGCTTGCCGCGCAGTCCGTGGGCGCCGAACGCGCCCAGCATCACGGCCAGCCCAAGGCAGGCCGCGCCGATGGCGCTCCAGATCATGAAGAGCCTCCTTGCCCGTATTGTTGCGCACTCCGGTTATCCCATCCAGAAGCCCTTGCGGTGGGACACGCCAAGGACCTTCCGGCAGTGCGGGCAGAAGTAGACGTACCTCTTGCCGAAGAAGGTGCTGAGCTGCCTGCACCAGATTTCTCTCAAGGCCGCGCCGCAGTGCGGGCAAAGCGGAGAAACATCGTCCTTTTCCAAGCATTCGATCATGAAGGTTCGCTCCGATTGCGCGGGCCGGACCCGCGCCTTTCCAGCATAGCCTCTGGCGCAAGCGTGGCGGCCCGTCCCCGGGCAACTCAAAACCGCCCACTGATTCCCCGAGTTAAAATGTTTGTGATGGCAGACTCAATTCGAAGACCGATAGGGCGGAGAGATTTTCTCCGTTATGCTACTGCTGCCGGCTTTGTGGCCGGACAAGGAGCGATGGCAGCGCCGCCGCGGCCCAATATCGTGGTCTTTTACGCCGACGACCTGGGCTATGGCGACGTGAGCTGTTACGGAGCGCAGCGCGTCCGAACGCCGAATTTCGACCGTCTGGCCCAGCGGGGCGTGCGGTTTACGGACGCCCACACCAGCGCCGCCACCTGCACCCCATCCCGATACTCATTGCTTACGGGCGAGTATTCCTTCCGGATGCCGGGCGCCCGAGTGCTCCCGGGCGATGCGCCCGCGCTCATCCGGCCGGGCCGCGTGACCGTGGCTTCCCTGTTGAAAGAGCGCGGCTACAGGACCGCCGTGATCGGCAAGTGGCATCTGGGCCTCGGCGACGGCAAGGTGGATTGGAACGGGGAAATCAAGCCGGGTCCGCTCGAGGTCGGCTTCGACGAATGCTTCATTATCCCGGCGACGGGAGACCGGGTGCCTTGCGTGTATGTGGAAAACCACCGCGTCTACGGACTCGATCCCAAAGATCCCATCCGGGTCAGCTATGAAGGGCCGCTTGACGACCAGCCCACGGGCAGAACGCACCCGCACTTGCTCAAGATGAAGTTCAGCCACGGGCATGACATGACCATCGTCAACGGCATCAGCCGCATCGGCTACATGAGCGGCGGCAAGGCGGCGCTCTGGAACGACGAGACTATGGCTGAGACTCTGGCCGCCCGCGCCGATGCGTTCATCGGCCGCAACGCCCAGCGGCCGTTCTTTCTGTACTTCTCCACGCACGACATCCATGTGCCGCGGTCACCCCACCCGCGCTTCCGCAACTCCACCCCCATGGGGGCCCGGGGCGACGTCATCTCCCAGTTGGACTGGTGCCTTGGCAGAATCGTCGAGTCCCTGGAAAGGCGCGGGCTGTTGCAAAACACGTTGCTGGTGGTTTCCAGTGACAATGGCGCGGTGGTGGACGACGGATACCAGGACGAAGCGGTGGAGAAGTTGGGCTCGCACCGTCCCAACGGCCCGCTGCGCGGAGGCAAGTACTCGAACTTTGAAGGAGGCACGCGCGTGCCGTTCATCGTTCATTGGCCCGCCCGGGTCAAGCCCGGCGTCTCGGATGCGTTGATTTCACAAGTCGACTTGCTTCGTTGCTTCGCCCGGTTGATTGGCGCCGATCTTCCGGCCGGCGCCGGCCCGGATAGCGAGGATTTGTTGCCGGCGCTGCTCGGAGAGAGCAAGAAAGGGCGGCAATGGTTGGTGGAGCAGGCCAGCGTGCTTTCGCTCCGCGATGGCGCCTGGAAGTACATACCGCCCAGCAAGGGCTCCAAGTGGAACACAAACACCAACACCGAACTCGGCAACGACCCGGAGCCGCAGCTCTACGACCTCTCGACCGACCTCGGCGAAACGAAGAACCTCGCCGCCCAGCAACCCGAGCGTGTCAAGAGAATGGCCGAGATCCTGGAGAAGATCCGTTCCGGCCCGGTCCGTTCTCTCTAGTTGACTTGCTGAAACAGCGGCGGCTCGCTTCCGGGGTCCGCTGCACGAAGCCGTTTGTGCAGCCCGCGCTGCTGCCGCCGCGGTCTGGGTTGAAGCGGATCTCCGGTCGTGATTCAATAAAGGTTACACCTTCCTCTGGAGGAACCCTGGGTTGAGTCAAGCGATTCTCGCCCTGGAAGACGGAACCGTCTTCAAGGGCCGCGCATTTGGTGCGCCTGTAGAGCGGGCAGGGGAGGTTGTTTTCAATACCTCCATCACCGGCTACCAGGAGATCTTCACGGACCCCTCCTATGCTGGGCAGATCGTGGTCTTGACCTACCCCCAAATCGGCAACTACGGCGCCAATCCAGAGGACAGCGAGGCGGGGCGGCCATATATTGAGGGGCTGGTGGTGCGGGAGTTCTCGCCCGTCGCCAGCAACTGGCGCTCTCAGGAGCGCGCCGACGAGTTCCTCCGAGCGCACAATGTCCCGGTGATTGCGGAAGTGGACGCACGCCGCCTGGTGCGCCTGCTGCGAAGCCGGGGCGTGATGCGTGGAGTGCTTTCCTGTACTGAGGAGGATCCTGCCCGGCTGGTCGAGAGGGCCCGCAGCATCCCTTCGATGGCGGGCCTGGAGCTGGCGACCAAAGTCTCCACCAGCCAACCGTACGCTTGGTCGGAGGGCATCCAACCCTGCTCGCCCTCGGAGCGGCTGAGCGATCCGGCCGAGCCGCGCTTCCACGTGGTGGCCTACGATTTCGGCATCAAGCGCAATATTCTGCGCAGGCTGACCCACGCCGGTTGCCGCGTGACCGTGGTTCCGGCGGTCACAACGGCGGAGGAGGTGCTGGATCTCCAGCCTGACGGGGTATTCCTCTCCAACGGTCCGGGCGATCCGGAGCCGCTCCAGTTCCAGGCTGCGCAGGTGCGCCGGCTGCTCGGCCGCGTGCCGGTCTTTGGAATCTGCTTGGGCCATCAGGTCCTAGGGCTGGCCGTGGGGGGCAAGACCTATAAGCTGAAATTCGGCCACCGGGGCGCCAATCACCCCGTGCTGAACCGGATCACCAACCGGGTGGAGATCACCTCGCACAATCACGGCTTCGCCGTGGACCCCGATTCGCTCAAGGACTCGGAAGTGGAGCTGACTCATATCAATTTGAATGACCAGACCCTGGAGGGCTTCCGGCTGCGCAACGCGCCCGCCTTCTGCGTGCAGTACCACCCGGAGGCCGCGCCGGGACCGCACGATTCGCATTACCTGTTCGATGACTTTGTGAAGCTGATGACCGAATTCCGGCGAGGATGACCCACCGAGGATGCCCAGACGAAACGACATTCACCGGATCCTGATCATCGGCTCCGGGCCGATCATCATCGGCCAGGCCTGCGAGTTCGACTACTCGGGAACCCAGGCCTGCAAAGCGCTGCGGGCCGACGGCTATGAAGTGGTGCTGGTGAACTCCAATCCAGCCACCATCATGACCGATCCGGAGTTGGCCAACCGGACTTATGTCGAGCCGCTCACGGCGGAGTATCTGGAGGAAGTGATCCGCCGGGAGAGGCCGGACGCGCTGCTGTCGACCGTAGGGGGCCAAACGGGGTTGAACCTGGCGGTGGAGCTGGCCGAGGCGGGAGTTCTAGACCGCTACGGCGTGGAGCTGATCGGCGCCAAAATCGAGTCGATTAAGAAGGCCGAAGACCGCCTGCTGTTCAAGGACGCCATGCGCAAGATCGGGCTGGAGGTGCCCGACTCTAAGCTGGTCAACAATCTCGAAGACGGGCTGGCCTACGCCGAGCGGCTCGGCTATCCCGTGATTCTTCGGCCCAGCTTCACGCTGGGCGGCACCGGCGGCGGCATCGCCTACAACCGCGAGGAGATGGCGGCCATCCTGGAGCGCGGGCTGGCGCTTTCGCCCGTGCATGAGGTGCTCATCGAAGAGAGCGTGCTGGGGTGGAAAGAGTTCGAGCTGGAGGTGATGCGGGATCTGGCCGACAACGCCATCATCGTGTGCTCGATCGAGAACTTCGATCCGATGGGCGTCCACACCGGCGACTCCATCACGGTGGCCCCCGCCCAGACGCTCACCGACCGCGAATACCAGATGATGCGGGACGCGGCGCTGCGCTGCCTGCGCGAGATCGGCGTGGACACCGGCGGCTCCAACGTCCAGTTCGCCATTCACCCGGAGACCGGGCGGATGGTGATCATCGAGATGAACCCGCGCGTGTCGCGCAGCTCGGCGCTGGCGTCGAAGGCCACCGGCTTCCCGATCGCCAAGATCGCCGCCAAGCTGGCCGTGGGCTACCGGCTGGATGGGATCCCTAACGACATCACCCGCAAAACGCCGGCCTGCTTTGAGCCGACCATCGACTACGTGGTGGTGAAGATCCCGCGCTGGCAGTTCGAGAAGCTGCCGGGGGCCGAGCCCTCGCTGGGAACGCAGATGAAGTCCGTGGGCGAAGTGATGGCCATCGGGCGGACCTTCAAGCAGGCTTTGGCTAAGGGCATGCGCAGCCTGGAAACCGGCAAGGCCGCCTCCGCCGAAGTTTACGAGGATGCGCTCATCCCGCGCAGATTGATCACGCCGACGCCCGAGCGCCTGGGCTACATCTTCCACGCCTTCCGCCGCGGCTACACGGTGGAGCAAGTGCACGAGATGACCCGGATCGACCGCTGGTTCCTCCAGCAGATCAAGGAGACCGTGGATCTGGAGGCCGAGCTGAGCCGGGAGAAGCTCGAGACGGTTGCTCCGGAGATGCTGCGGCGGGCCAAGCGCGACGGCTTCTCCGATTCCATGCTGGCGAGGCTGTGGGGCGTGGATCCGCTCGAGGTGCGGCGGCGCCGCAAGGAGCTGGGCATCCGAGCCGTGTTCAACCGGGTCGACACCTGCGCCGCGGAGTTCGAGAGCTACACCCCTTACCTGTACTCCAGCTACGAAAGCGAGTGCGAGGCGGCGCCGGACGAGCGCAACAAGGTCGTCATATTGGGCAGCGGCCCGAACCGCATCGGGCAGGGCATCGAGTTTGACTACTGCTGCTGCCATGCGTCATTCGCCCTGCGAGAGTTCGGCTATGAGTCGATCATGGTCAACTGCAACCCCGAGACCGTGTCGACCGACTACGACACCAGCGACCGGCTGTACTTCGAGCCGCTGACCCTGGAGGAAGTGCTGAACATCTGCGACACGGAGAAGCCCAGCGGCGTGATCGTGCAATTCGGCGGTCAGACTCCGCTGACGCTGGCGCTGCCCTTGAAGCGCCAGGGGGTGCCGGTGATCGGCACGGCGCCCGAGAGCATCGATTTGGCCGAAGACCGGAAGCTGTTCGGCAAGCTGCTGGAGGATCTCGGCATTCCCTCCCCGCCCAACGGGACGGCCGTCGGCATCGATGAGGCTTGCGCGGTGGCGCGGCGGATCGGCTTCCCCGTGCTGGTGCGGCCGAGCTATGTGCTGGGCGGGCGCGCCATGGTCATCGCCTATGACGAAGAGACCGTCCAGCGCTACATGCGGGAGGCGGTGGTGTTCTCGCAGGACCGGCCCGTGCTGATCGACCGGTTCCTCGAAGACGCCACCGAGGTCGACGTGGACGCTGTCTCCGACGGCGAGGATGTGCTCATCGCGGGCATCATGGAGCACATCGAAGAGGCGGGCATCCACTCCGGCGACAGCTCCTGTGTGCTGCCGGCGATCGCCATCAGCGCCGAAGCCCGGCAGACCATCGAACGCTACACCGTCGAGCTGGCGCGCGCCCTGAACGTGGTGGGCCTGATGAACGTGCAATATGCCATCCAGGATGGGCGCGTTTATGTGCTCGAGGTCAACCCGCGCGCCTCGCGGACCGTTCCCTACGTCAGCAAGGCGACCGGAGTCCCGCTGCCCAAACTGGCCGTGGCGCTCATGCTCGGCAAGAAGCTGCGGGAGATGACGCACCTCACCGGCGGTCTGGCCTCCGGTTGCCTTTCGGTGCGGCAGTTCTTCGTCAAGTCACCGGTATTCCCCTTCAACAAGTTCCCCGGCGTCGATCCCGCCCTGGGGCCCGAAATGCGCTCCACGGGCGAGGTCATGGGCGTCGGAGACAATTTCGGCGAGGCGTTCGCCAAGGCCCAATTGAGCGCCGGCATGCCTTTGCCCCAAAGCGGCTGCGCCTTTCTAAGCGTGAACGACCGGGACAAACCTGCTGCGGTGGAGGTGGGGCGGCGCCTGGCCGAGTTCGGATTCACACTGGTGGCGACCCGCGGCACGGCATCGGCGCTCCGCGCGGCGGGTCTTGCGGCGCGGACCATCCTTAAAGTGAATGAGGGCCGCCCAAATGCGGTCGATCTGATGAAGCAGGGCGCCATCCAACTGGTCATCTACACGCCGGCCGGCGCCCATTCCTTCGAGGACGAGCGCGCCATCCGCCGGGCGGCCATCGCCTGCCGGATCCCCTGCATTACGACGATGAGCGCGGCCCGGGCGGCCGCCGAAGCCCTCGCCTCCCGGCGGCGGGATCCCATCCGCGTCTGGAGCTTGCAGGAGATTCACCAGAACAGCGCACTTTCCACCACGCCCGGTCAGTAGAACCGGATTTCTTTCATCGGATAATGTTTCCGGTTCCGCGTCCAAAGCGGCAAGTTGTGCCTTATTCCTCTTTGACCCGCTCGCCCCGCCTCAGGCTGCGGACGTAGGACGCGCCGCTGGCGATGTCCGCGCGGTTCTTCCACAGACCCACCGAGTTGCGGAAGGCCTGCGCGGTCCGGTGCAGCCGCCAGGTACTTTTCCCGGGCAGCCCGCCGGAGCAGTTCCGACACCGTGGCGCCGGTCCGCGCGGCCAAGGCATGAAGTTCAGCCCAAAGCTGGTCGTCTAAATAAATCTGCGTCCGCTTCACCATGGACTAGGATAGACCATCCCCCTGGAACATGCGGATGCCGGCGATGCCCGCCGCGCCGGCCGCCAGACAATCGGCCGCGTTTTCCAGGGTGACTCCGCCCAGCGCGTAGACCGGAATCCGCACGCAGGCGGCCGCCTGGCGCAGTTTCTCTAGGCCCAGAGGAGGCCCGTAGGCGAGCTTCGAAGGAGTGGGGAAGACCGGGCCGAACACCACAAAATCGGCGCCTTCCTCCTCCGCCCGCCGCACTTCCTCGGCGCTGTGGCAAGACACGCCCACCACAAAGCCGGCTGGCAGCACCGTGCGCAGGCGGGCAGGCGGCAGCGAACCGGAGGGCAGGTGCACGCCGTGCGCTCCGCAGGTTAGGGCCGCATCGGCGCGCTCGTTCACAAGGATCCGCGTCCCTGCGGGGTTAGGCAACGCCAGCGCCGCTCGCACCAGCTCCGCCAGCGCCCGGCCCTCCAGGTCCTTTTCCCGGATTTGGATCATTTCCACTCCGGTTTGCAGGGCGCGCGCGATGCATTCGAGCAACGCCCGCTCGCCGCCGGCCTGACGGCGGTCTGTAATGTAGTAGCGGCGCATATGCTCAAACCACCCGCAGGCGCTCCGGCGGAAATTCCACCATCCACTGCCGGACGTGGCTGTGCTGCTGCCATTGGGACAGCGGCATTTCCACCACCAAGTCCCCGGCTAAGTGCAGGCGCACGCTGTGGCGGCCGCCGGAGACGCGCAACAGCGCGGCGGCAAGCTGGTTCGGCCCCGGCTTGCCGGAGGCAGGGACCGCCCGCAGTTCCTCCCAGCGCACACACAAGGTCACCCGGTCGCCGCGTAAATGGCCCGGAAAGTAAGGACCGGTCAGCTCCACGGCGTCCAGTTTCAGGCGGCTCATATCCCGGCTCGGGTCCAGGCCCGTAATGGTGGCGGGAAGCAGATTGAAGCCTCCCACCAGGCGCGCAGCCTCCGCCGAGATCGGCTTTTCGAGCACCTCGCGGCAGGGTCCGGCCTGCAAGATCCGGCCGCCTGAGATGACCAGCAGGTGCGCACCCAACTCCAGACAGTCCTCGATCCTCCGCGTGGCATAAAGGACAGCGGGTGCGCCCTGACTCTGCGACTCCAGGATCAGACTCAGCGCCTCGGAACGGCCGAGGCCGGGCTCTGACGGCTCGTCCACGAGCAACAGTTTCGGGGCCGCCAGGCTGGCGCGGGCGAAGGCGCAGCGCAGCCGGCTCTCAGCGCCCGCTTCCACGGGCTTTTGCTGCGCTGCGGCGGCAAGACCGTAGCGGGCGATCAATTCTTCCACAACCCGGTGGCTCTCCAGCCGGGGCAGGCGGCGGCAGGAGGCGGCGAAAAGCAGATTCTGCCGGAGAGTCAGGTGCGGCAGCAGCGAGGGGCTGGACAGCACGTATCCGCACGGCCGCTTCCGCGGCGGCAGGTTCACTCCCGTCGCCCGGTCATAGAGGATCTGCCCGTCCACCATCAGCCGTCCCTCGTCTGCCCGGTTCAATCCAGCCAGGAGGTCAAGCAACAGCGTCTTCCCTGAGGATGGCGGCCCAAAGACGGCCGTAATTCCCCCGGCCAGCTCGAACTCAGCCTCAAACGAGAAAGCGGTCTTGCCGCCTTCCTGGGGCATCGATTTCAGAAGGCGCGCCTGGATCATCGCAGGGCTCGCTTAGGCTCCAGCCGGGCCGCCGCATACATCAGCCCGAGGATGAGAGCGGAGATCGCCAGCACCAGCGCGCGGGCGGAGGCGCCGTTGCCGCTGGACGCCGCACTATAGACGGCCACGGGCAGCGTCTGCGTGCTTCCCGGGATGTTGCCGGCGATCATGAGGGTGATGCCGAAGTCCCCCAGCGCCCGGCCGAACGCCAGCACTACCGCAGCCGCCAGCTGGCGCCTGACCTGAGGGAGCGCAACGCGCCAGAAAATGGTCCAGCCGGAAGCGCCGCAACTGCGGACCGCTCGCTCCATGTCCGGAGACAGGCCTTCAAAGGCATCCCGAAGTGCGCGAACCAGAAGCGGCGTGGCGTGAACCAACGCGGCGAGCGCCGCCGCCCGCCAAGTGAACAGCAGAGGCGATCCAAAGGCGGACTCCCAGGCCCGGCCGAGCGGCGTGCCGTGTGAGAAGAGCACCAGCAGGTAAAAGCCCAGCACAGTCGGAGGAAACATCAAGGGCAACAGGATTGCGCCTTGCAACACCTGCTTGCCCCGGAATTCGCAGCGGCTCAGCAGCCACCCTAAGGCCAGCGCGCAAGGCACGGCGGCGAGCGTGGCCACGGCCGCTACACGCAAACTGAGCCACAGCGGGAACCAGCCGGATTGCATGGGAGCATCTATTATATCGATCTGCGGCCTTTCCGCCCCGCTCGCCGTAAGCGAATGAGGATCTTCTTGTACGGATCCCATTGACCAACTGCCGCCGCTGCGCTAGGATGTAGTTGCGGGGTGGAGCAGTCTGGTAGCTCGTTGGGCTCATAACCCAAAGGTCGGTGGTTCAAATCCACCCCCCGCAACCACCTCTCTCGGGCCCAAGGCCGTTACCTCTACCGATTCCGGATCGTCCTTTCTCTCCGTGCCTTCGCGCCCTCTGTAAGCGATGCCAGAAAGGTCGGAGCGAAGCCTGCGTTCACGAGCCCTCAGCCGCGGGAGCAAGAAACCGGTGGCGGTGCGGCCGTCCCACCGCAGAGTCCCCCCTGGATCAGGATGTATGATAAGCTGTGTGGCGTTACACAGCGCAGGCGGAACCCTATGAAAAGAAACAATCTGTTGATTTTGTTTTGGTTCTGGACTGGGATTGCGTTTGCGGCCGCGTTCTCAGTCCTGGGACAACAGGCCCAACCAGCTCCTGCTCAAACCGCATTGCCCCAGCCCATGAACTGGACCGCGGCCCAGGATCATCAGAACATGATGGAGCAGCTCGGCATCAAAGCGTTGCGCCCGGGGCCGAGCGGTAATGAGAACGCTCCCAATCACGCTAACTACGACGAAGCGCTCGCCAACCCGTTCCCGAATCTTCCAGATCCGCTGCGGCTGAAAGACGGCCGCAAAGTGACCACGGCAGAGATGTGGTGGAAACTGCGGCGGCCGGAAATCGTCGAGGACTTCGAGCGGGAAGTGTACGGCCGGGTTCCGAAGAATGTGCCTCCCGTTACGTGGACGGTGACCAACACCGTCAAGACCAAGATCGCCGGGCGGGAAGTCTTCGGGAAGCAGTTGGTGGGGCATGTGGACAATTCCTCCTACCCGTTGATCAACGTGGACATCCAGATGACGCTGGTGACGCCCACGGACGCTCCGAAGCCTGTCCCGGTGATGATCCTGTTTGGCGGGCGGGGGCTGCCCCCGCCGGAGGGCGCCCCAGAGCCTGCCGGACGGGGAATGTTCGCGTCGATGACGGGCGGCGATCCACCGGCCACCGAGCAGTTGATCGCCGCCGGCTGGGGCTACGCCTTCCTAAACCCGGGCAGCATCCAGGCCGATAACGGGGCGGGACTCACCAAAGGGATTATCGGATTGGTCAACAAAGGGCAGCCGCGTAAGCCGGACGATTGGGGCGCGCTCCGTGCCTGGGCTTGGGGAGCTTCCCGCGCCCTGGACTATCTCGAGACAGACAAGACCGTCGACGCCAAGCGTGTAGGAATAGAGGGGGTTTCCCGGTTCGGCAAGGCAGCCCTGGTGACCATGGCCTTTGACACCCGCTTCGCCATGGTTCTGATCGGATCCTCCGGCGCGGGCGGAGCGAAGCTCTTCCGCCGGAATTGGGGAGAAGCGGTGGAGAATCTCACCGGGGCCGGGGAATACCACTGGATGGCCGGGAACTTCTTGAAATATGGAGCATCGGAGGCGGTCTTCGGCAGCAAGAATGCGGGCGACCTTCCGGTCGACTCCCACGAGCTGCTTGCGTTGTGCGCCCCGCGGCTGACCTTCATCAGCTACGGAATCCCGGAAAAGGGAGACGCCCGCTGGCTGGATCATCAGGGAAGCTTTATGGCAGCCGTAGCGGCGCAGCCCGTGTTCCGCCTGCTGGGAGACAAAGATCTGGGCGTCTCAGATGACTACAACAAAGAGAAGATGCCGCCGGTCAACGTGGGGCTGCTGGATGGACATCTCGCCTGGCGTCAACACGACGGCGGCCATACCGACGGCCCCAATTGGAAATACTTCATTGCCTGGGCAAACAAGTTCCTGGGTTATGACGGAGGCGCTGCCGCGAAGCCGTAGATGAAGCCGCTCCAAAGGCTGCTCTTCGCCATCCTTGTGGGCAATGCCATGTGGGCGCAGGCGCCGGCCGATCAGCCTGTGCCGCGGACTGACGCCAATTCGAAACTCGCTCACCAGCAGTTGCTGGAGAAGGCAAAGAAGGGCCGCATCGACATCTACTTCGAAGGGGATTCCATCACCCGCCGCTGGGGCGCGACGGACTACCCGGAACTGCTGGCCAACTGGCGGCAGAATTTCTTCGGCTGGAACGCGGCCAACTTCGGATGGGGCGGCGATACGACGCAAAACATCCTCTGGCGCCTGATGAACGGCGAACTGGACGGGGTCCATCCCAAGATCATCGTCCTGCAAGCCGGAACCAATAACCTGGCGGGGGTTTCGCCGGCCGGGCGGGAGGACGAAATCGCGGCCGAGGTGGCGCGCGGCATCCAGGCCATTCTGCGGGTGATGCAGGAGAAAGCGCCCGGGGCGGTGATCGTCCTGACCGGCGTCTTTCCACGGAACGACAATATGGCCCTGATGCCGGTCATCGGCCGCATCAACCGGATCCTGGCCGGATTCGCCGACGGGAAGCGGATCCGTTTTCTCGACATTAATGACAAGCTGGCGGGACCGGACGGGAAGCTGTTCCCCGGAATGATGAACCCGGACAACCTGCACCCGACGCTCAAGACCTATCAGATCTGGGCCGACTCGTTGAAGCCCATCTTTACGGAGATCCTCGGGCCGCCCGCCGCAGAGGATCACGCCCCGCCGCCGACCGGAGATCCAAAGGCGGCAAGATAAGCGCACTGGGCCTGTGTGCCCCGCTCGTTCCTCTGCTGTGTATGAGGCGCGGCGAATCCTGGTCTGCCGCCGGGATTTGCCTGGTGGCCGGCCGGAGGGCGCCCCATAAGCCCGCTCTCCGGCTGGATCGTGCTGTCGCCCCCGCTGAGCGCGTGATCCAATGCCCGACCGTCCGACTCAAGGCCCAGCCCGTGGCGCACTTCTTGTGCCATTCAAGGGCGGAACGCCATTGCACATTGCCCGTTACGTCCAGCCGATTGGACATTTTTTTTGTAGGGTTCTGCCCTCATTGGCGTTGTAACGGCACCTCAACCGTTCGAAGAGGCCTGTTTCGCACTGGCTGCACGGAGGGCAAATTCCTGTGCTTCAATCGATTACGCTGAAATACTCAACCCTTTTTGGCCCGACAACAGCTTCCTATGGGGCATAGATCCGGTTTAGACCAAGAAATCATTTTTTCCTTGAACGCGGGTCATTGCGGAACTATAATAAACCCATCGTTTAGGGCCGCTGGCCCTGACGGATGAACCGCCAAAGGCAAAGGCGGACTTGCTATGGCGCAACAGCCATGGACGGAACAGTCCGGGTGCAGGGTTGCGGCCCACACCCACGCCTATTTCTTACCTCAAATCCTAAAAGGAGACATTTTATGAAGGGCAGACGAATCCAGGGGCTACTGCCGGCCCTCGCTGTACTTTTGCTCGCGACGCCTGTCCTGGCGCAGGACACGGCTGTATTGACGGGCACGGTCACCGATCCCACCGGCGCGGTGGTGGTCGGTGCTCAGGTGACGGTGACCAACGTTGCAACCAACATAGAAACCACAACCACGACGAACGCGGAAGGAATCTACCGCGTTCCAGCGCTGCGTCCGGGTTCGTACCGGGTTACGATCACGGCGTCCGGCTTCAAGCGGTTCGTTCAGGATGGCATCGAACTGCGTGTGGGAACGGTGGTCCCAATCAACGCCTCGCTGGAATTGGGCGCGGTGGCCGATACGGTGGAGGTGAAAGCGGCCATTCCGCTGTTGGACACGGAGACGTCCGCAACCGGGACCATCGTCAAAGGAGACTTCTTTTACCGGATGCCGCTCTACCAGCGGTGGGCGAAGAGCATCATGTACCTTACGCCTGGCGTGACCGTGTCTGGTTTCGGCTGGGGCGGTGACCTGGGTGGGTTCCAGATCAACGGCGAGTCCTCGGACCGGATCGGCTATTTTGAGGACGGCATCTACGGCGTCAAGCCAACAGGCGGCTGGACAACGGATACGATTCAGAACACCATCGACGAGATCAAAGTGATCACAACCGTTCTTCCGGCGGAGTACGGGCACTCGGCCGGGGGCGCGATCACCATTGTGAAGAAGAGCGGGACGAACGAGTTGCACGGGTTGGCCTCGGACCTCTTCCGCGAAGGGCCCATGCAGCACCGCCGCTTCATGCAGATGTACACATTTGAGCAACTCGGCAACAGCCTGCACTTCCACCAGCCGGACGCCAACATTACCGGGCCCGTGTACATCCCGAAACTGTACGACGGGCGCAACCGCACCTTTTTCATGGCGGCAGGCCAATGGTTGATCGAGCGCCAAGGCGAAAGCGTAACTTACAGCGTCCCGACAGCGGCCGAGCTCAACGGCGATTTCAGCTATGCAGGTTCTGGCGTCGTAGCCAATCCCCTTTACGATCCCCGCACCACAACTTATGTGAACGGGGTCTGGTCCCGGCAACCATTTGCCGGCAACATCATTCCCAAGGCGAGCTGGGACCCCGTGGCCACGAAGTTCCTCTCGAGCAAAGTGTGGGCCGATCCAAACCTGCCTGGCACTCCCAGCACGACCGGATACTCCGGCAACTTGATGGCCGTACGCCAGAAGACCGTCGACTTTTTCAATTACACAGCGCGCGTGGACCATCAACTGACGTCGCAGATCAAGACTTTCGTGAATTGGACCTACAACACCAAGGAATCGTGGACTCCAGACATGAGCATTGTGAACCCACTTTATGATTCCTCGGCCAGGGTCACCAAGGAAGGACAGACCACAACGGGCATTGGAGCGACCTGGGTTCCGGCGCCGACGGTGGTCAGCGAATCCAGGCTGAGTTATTACCGCTACAAGAGCTACGCCACATGGCCTGGCTTTGGCCTCGATTACGGCAAACTGCTGGGCATCCCGAACATCGGGGTGGGAAGCATGCCGAGCATCACTGGCATCCCAAACGTGTCGAATCCCAGCACGGATGTTCAGGAAACCATCAACGTTAAACAGGACGTTAGCAAATTGTCCGGCAAGCACGCCTTCAAAATGGGGTATGACTTGATGCGCCTGCGCCGCAACAGCTACAGCGTTTCCAACAACGCAGGCAGCTTCTCGCTGACATCCACTGCCGGACTGAATCCCAATGGAACGAGCATCGCAAACACGGGCGGCCGGGATTTGACAAGGGTGATGGTTGGCTCAGTGTCCACGTACACGTTGACGGTGAACCTGCTCAGCACCCTGCCACGGAACTGGATTCACGGCCTGTACGTGCAGGACGACTGGAAGCTTCGGCCGAACTTCACGCTCAACATCGGAGTGCGCTGGCAGGTTCAGAGCACGATGAACAACAAATACGGCCAGCAGTCCAGTTTCGACCCAGAGGCCCCGGACAACATCGTGGCTGGCGCTAAGGGCGTGATTACCCACCCCGGCTCAGTACACAACAAGGACTGGAACAACTTTCAGCCCCGCGTCGGCATGGCTTGGACCGTGAGCCGGAACTGGGTCGTACGGTCGGGGTTCGCCCTGAACACCGTCGACGAGCGGCTGCCAAATCCACCGACCAACGAGTATGGTTCCATAACCGGCAGGATCGATACGCCCTCTGGAACCTATTTCCCGATGTTCCAGCTCTATCAAGGACCGCCCTCCTCAATGATCGTCTGGCCTGTGGTGCGTGCGGACGGCACAATCCCCTTCGCGGGAACCGCTTACGCCAACCGGGGCGCCACTTGGGTAGATCCGAACCGCAAGTCGCCCTACAGCATGAACTGGAACTTCAGCATCCAGCGAGGGCTGGCGCGTAACTACCTGCTGGAACTCATGTACACCGGCAACCGGAGCGTCAACGGTTTCGAAAGCATGGCCATCAATCAGTGGTCCTGGGATTGGGGATGGAACCTGCGGCAGACCAACCCTTCTGAATTCAGCAAGATGGAAGGCAATACACAGCCCTACCGTCCCTTTCCGAACTTTGGCGGGATCACGTTCATGACCAATGGAGCCAATTCCGTCTATCACGGCGGAACGGTCAAGCTGGAGAAGCGCTACTCCTACGGCTTGTCCTTCCTGACCTACTACACGTACCAGAAGAGCATTTCCGCGAGCACCGGGGACCGGCTCCTTGACCGCAACGTGTTTTACCGGTCGCGGAGCGGCTTTGACCGGACTCATCAATACGTGGGCAGCATGAACTACGAGATCCCCTTCGGGAAGGGCCGGAAGTGGATCAATCGGGGAGGGGTCTGGGATGCCATCTTCGGCGGCTACGACATGGTCTTCATCTACCGGATTTCGAGCGGTAATCCGAGGACCTTTACTTTTGGCGGCAGCCCGTACAAATACATGCCCGGGATTATTTCTTACCGCGGCAGCCGCCCCAACAGCACTGGGCAAAGGGCCCGCTTGCGGGATGGCTGGGCGGATATCGGTCCGAACCGCTGGAACCGGGCCACCCAGAACAAGATGATCGAGTCCATGGATTACTTCACCTACCCCGCCGCCTACACCTTCGGTAATGTCGGCGGGAATACCATGGACGCCCAGCGTTTCATTGACAATGAATTCTCCGCGTCGAAGGAGTGGAAGATCAAGGAACGTTTTACCATTCAGTTCCGTTACGACTTCCAGAACCCGTTCAAGTGGTACAACCTCTCCGTACCGGATACTACGGTCAATTTCACGAGCCCGGCGAGTTTCGGCACGGTGAGCACCAGCACCTCGGATGAATCGACAACGGCGGGCGGCGGCGGCCAGCCGTTGCAGAATATCACGATCGCGTTTCGCTGGTAATCAGCACGAATGTAGTACAGTACCTCTCCATTGCCTGGGGGCGGGCGGGTCCCGCCCCTGGGTTTTTTCGTATTCAGCCGTGCCCGCCGGCGCCTCGCTCCTCCTGCCGAATTTGACACAGCAATCCCCTCCAAGTAGACTGGAAACTGGAATGCGTAGGAGCGCAGAAGCCCGCGAATGCTTCTTCCCAGGGAACTAATTGCCTATCTCGCGCGCCAACTGGTCACCAAGCTAAGCCCGCAAATCATCGAAACCACCCAGCCCCAAGCCGTGGCGGAGCTGTTTGCCAACATCATCACCGAAGAGCTGCTCGTCGAGGACCGGCTCAACGAGGAAGTGCGCGAGATCCTCAGCCAGTACAGCGACTACATGCGCCGCGAAGGCGTCAGCTATCAGGAGATGTTCCGCCGGATCAAGAATACGCTGATCGCCCAGCGCAAGGTGATCCGGGCCTCCGGGCGGGATACGGGCGATCACATGAAGCTCTCCCGCGACAAGATCAACGACATCTCCCACAAGCTGGTGGCGGGATTGCGCAAAGCCCATTTGGCCCGTTTGAAGCGGGACGCCAACGAGGTGCGGCTGGAGATGGTGCGCGAAATCACTGAGCTGCTCCAGATGGAGGAGCGCGTGGACCGGGCGGCCCGCCAGAAGATCCGTTCCCAGAAGCGCGAGATCACCGAAGGCACCGAAGAGTGGGACCTTCTCCACCGCAAGTATTACTCCGAAGAACTAAAGAAGTTGGGCATCGACCTCAACCGCTGATTCAACGCAGCCGGTACACCTTATAGGTCTGGTTCTCGAAAACCAGCGTCCCGCCCCGCGCAGGGGTCTCCCGCCGCAGCGCCACGTAATCCACCCCAAGGGCGGCAAACCTGCCAATATCTCCGCCTTTGAACTTCAGGGCATCGGCGGCCTGCCACCGCTTCCACCATTCCCGCGCCACCGAGGGCAGGTAGTTGCCCTGGCCGCCTCCTTTCCAGTCGACGTAGATGGCTCTTAAACTGGTGGCGCGGAATATGCCCGGCTCAAGGCCGCGGCCGGCGTCGGCAAACAGGAAGACGCTTCCCACGGGCGTTGCGCTTCTGGCCCAGCTCGCCAACTCCGCAATCTGCGCTGTGTCCAGCCGCGGGAAGGGAACCACCTTCCCCACCACGGGGTACAGGAAGAACGGCGCCGAGGCAAGCAAGGCCCAGGCGGGCCGCTGCCAGCGCCAGCCGCGTGGCTCGGCCCAGACGATCACCGCCGCGGCTATAGCCAAACCGGCTGCGACCAACAGCCGCCTCCGCACCACCGGGTCTTCCAGCCGCAAGAGAAGGGTCCACTGCACCGGATCGCCCACTGGAACCGCCAGCGCCGCCAGGAACCACACAAGACTCTCCCACCAGCGCGAGGCCTGGGCAGCCTTAACCCCTGCCATCATGCTCATCAAAACCGCCCCCGCCGTGATGAACAACAGATTGCGCGCGACCTGGAGCTGGGGCGCCACCGCCAGCTTCCAGTGCTCCAGCAGCAACCAGGACAGCGGAACGCTCAACACCCCAAGCAGGGGCAGCCCGGCCAGAAAGAACCCCAAGTCCGTCGGCATCTGCCGCCGCAGGCGGGCGAAGGCCGCTGCCGCCACCGCCAGCAGAATCGCATAGTGCCAGTACCAGTGCGGATACCACAGGGATACCCATAGATACGTAGACCGCAGCCGCAGTATCTGCTCCCACCACGGAGCGATCCGCCCCAAAAAGTCGGGGGATTCGGTGACGCCCGGCTGTAGCCGGCTGGCGATCCACAAAAGCACCACAGCCACCAGCAGCGGCCCAAGGCCCAGCACTCTCCGCCGCATAGCGGCGAACCCTCCCGCGGGCCAGACCGCCAGGCAGAAATAGACCGCCCAAAACGCCAGCGTAGTCGTGGGGTGATATAAGAACGCCAGCGACGCGGCCACGCCTGCGCTCAGATCGCGCCCGTGCGCAATCAAGCCCATCGCCAAAAAAAGCAGCGGCAGGGCGAAGGCGCGCGGTATCGGCTCATACTCGACCGTCAACACCGTGGGCCCGCCAATGAATGCCCCCAGGCTGAAGACCGCCGTCACCAGGAGCGCCATCCGGGTTGCTATCCGCAGAGACTTTGCCAGCAAAAACACGCCCAGAAGGCCCAGAAAGCGGAACAGAAACTGTTGTGCCTCCAAGACCTCCCGGAAGCCCAGCCCGGTGAGCCGCCGCAAAGCGATCGCCATCTCGTCGAAGATGGTGAAGGCCAGATGCGGGCGCCGGACCATGAAATCGTTCTGGAATACGGCCGGATTCCACAGATGCTCCAACATCGGCACATAGATCTGTGTGTCCGACTGCAAGTACGTGTGGCCGGGGAAGACCCAGTAGCCGGCCGCCGTAATGGCCGCAATGCACAAAGCAGGCAGCAGATACGGGCGAAGAATGTCCACGGAACCGGGCTGTGCTGGAGTCATGAAGCGGGCGTTCTGGCGAGCTGTTGTTTGGTCCAAATCCGGTCGGGGTTCAACTCCAGAGATCGTTGCAGGGCTTTGCGGGCCTCCGCGTTCTGGCCTGCCTTCCGCAGCGCCAAGCCCAGCCACAAATAGGCCTCCGCGGACTTGCCGTCCAGCTCAATCGCTTTGCGGAAGTCTTGCAGGGCCGGCTCGGCTCCGCCGCCGAACGCCGCCGGCAGATAGTAGTTGCCGATTCCCCGGCTCAGATAATTCACCGCCGAATTCGGCGCCAGCTCGATGGCCTTCTGCAAAGCCGAGGCCGCGCAGCGGGCGTACTTGGCCGCCAGCATCAGGTTGCCCGGGATCACCTGTCCGCAGAGCACGCCCAAAACCCGGTGATGCTCGCTGGCTTCCGGGCGCAGCTCGACGGCCCGCCGGGCGGCCGGAATCGCTTCTTCTGCGGCCTTCTGCGCCAGCGCGCGGTCGCCGCGCTCCAAAGCGACCTCCGCCAACAGGGACCCGGCCAGCGCCAGCCGGTATTGCAGGTGCGCATCGGCTGCGGATTTCGCCGCGGCTTGCTTCAGCGAGGCGAAGGCGGCCTGGAGCGCACCCACGTCTTGACGATCCCTGGCCTTGAGAAGATCCGCTGGTCCTGCCGCCTGGCCTACCCACAACAAGGCCAGCAACGTTGTGATCCACATGATTTCCAATTCTAACGGCGGCCGATCCTGAGCCGCAGCCCAGTCTCCGCGCGCCACTCGAGTGCGCCGGACGCTCTAGTACACCTGGAAGCAGAAGACCTGATTGGATCCCGCCGGGCTTAGCGAGTACTCGCCGTTCTCAAGATACTCGTTCGCTTCCAGCCGGTAAAGCTTGCCCTCAATCTGCGTGACGTTCAGGCGCAGCGGACGCGCCCCGCTCTTGGATGGGCGCTTCGGAATCGTGACCTGCCTTCGCCCCGAACGCACTTCAAACTTGTACAACTCCATCTTTTCCGGCGGGATCTTTTCCGACTCGAACAGGAAGATCGGCTCCGCCAGTGGCGTCCTCACAGGCGAGCTCGTTCCCGCAACCCAAGCAATCACCTCATTGCGGCGCTCTTCCTCTTTGGCTTCCTGAACCTCGGTCTCCACCAAGCTTTCGGCGTGCAACAAGTACGGAACGTCCGGCTTCGGCGGCCGCGGACCTTCGTACTTGGCGGCAGGCCCCCCGGTCGAATGCATCCCCAGCAGAATCGCCGCCAGCCAAAGCATTCTTCGCATGTTAATCCTCATTGTAACCGTCATCCTGCGGGCCAGCGCCTGAACTGATCCGCGCCAAAAGACTCTGTAGATCCTCGGCCGAAGCAGGAACGAACCAAGGAGAGTCTTGCCCCGCTGGGGTCCGAATGCTTTCCGGGCTTCCGCGGTCCTGAGTCAGGAGCACAAAAGGGATGCCTTTCTGGCGGGTCAAGACAAAGAGCTCCTCCCAGGACCGCCGCGGCATCTGCTGAGCGCAAAGGACCACATCGAAGCTCATGCTCCGCAACATCTGCGAGGCTTGCTCTGCGCCGGCTGCTGCTACGCACCGGTGGCCTGCGTTTCCCAGCACAGACAGAAGCGATTGCCGTGAGTCCAGGTCCGGATCGAGCAGCAACGCCGTCAAGGCCCGCTGCGGAGCAGGAACCGGCCGCGCTTGCGCCGCTATTCCGGCGAGTGCCGGCGCCAGCGGCAGCTCCAATTCGATACCCGGACCGGCGGGGGGCTCCGGCCTCCAGTGCAACTCGCCGCCCCAACTGCGGACCAGCCCCCTGGCCAGGCTCAAGGGAAGAGCCCCGGCAGAGCCCGGCCCTTGCGGCGGCTCCCTCAAAACCACTTCCCGGACGTTCTCTGCGGCCGCTTCCAAGATCACCGACCCTGCCAGACGGCCCACGCGCAGGCGCAGGGCATTGCCCTCCCCCGCAGCCAGCGCGCGCTCCAGCGCTTCAAACGCCGAGGCGAGAACTTCTTCCAACCACGCCCGGCCGATTCCGGCTACAACCAGAGGTTCCGGCGTGACGTGTTCTCGCAGCGCGATGCCGCGTCGTTGCCAGCCCGGCCTGCGCTGATCGATCTGCTTATGCGCCAACGCGGTGAAATCCACCGCAGCCGGCGATCCCGTGGAGGAGGCGCAAAGGCGGCTCAATCGTGCTGCCGCCGCGAAGATCTCCGGCGGCGCAGCGCCCCGGTTCGCCGGCGCGCTTTGGCCGTCCGGCTCCTGTGCTGGCGCCGGCGCGCCGCCGGCCATCCAGCGCTCCAGCTCCCCCACCACCGAGCCCGCCACGTGGCGCAGCGCTTGATACTGCTCGCTCCCACCGCGCTGCTCCCGCAACGCCACGCGTTCCAAAAGCCGCATGCCGATGGCGATCTGATTTGCAAGGTGTTGGACCACGGCGATCTCATCCTCGGCAAAAGAACGCCTCTTGGTTTCGTGCGCGAGCTCGAGCACGCCCAGCGGCTCCCGCTGCACCAGCATCGGCACAACCAGCAGCGACCGGGGAACAGCTTCCGCCCCATTCCGGCCCGCGTTCCGCCGGACATCCGGAATGACGATCGGGGTCCGGTTTGTAAAACAAAGCGCTGCCGTTCTGGCTTGAAACTCAGACGGCGGTGGCGATAGCGGCACCATCGTCACTCTCGCCGGACCGCCCAACAGCCGCAGCGCCGATGCGGCGGAGTCGTACAAATAAAGCCGCACCGAGGTTACACCCAGCAGTTCCGGCAGAGACTCCAACAGCAGCCTCAGGGTTTCGCTTGGCTCCCGGCATGCGAGCAACATTTCCCCCAGGCGATACAGTCGCCGCGTCCGCCGGGGCTGTTTCGCCAGCCGCCGCTCCCGAAGCAACCACACCACGAGGACCAGAGCGACGGCGCTTATCGCCACCGCACCCGGCCAAGCCGGCAGCCAGGCGCCTTTCTCCAGCAGCGTGACCCAGCCGGCCGAGCCAATCATGAGCTGGTAAGAGCGGTTGTAGGGCGGCAAGGGAGAGTACTGCGAAGCGATGCCCTTCACCCGGACCCGGTCCCCCGCGCGGAACCCAGAGAAGCCAGCGTCGCGTTTCGCCAGAAACGGATAGAACACAGTGATCTCGCTGCCGCCCGAGGCGATGCGCAGGGTCTCCCCGCCCCGGTTCGAACCGGCAGCTTGAATTTCCCCTTCCGTCTCGATCCACCGGCCCAAAAGCCGCGGTGAATTCAAGTCTGCGATGCGCGCGGGCTGCGGCGCCGGAGAAGTCGCGGTTGATTTCCGCTCGATTCTTTCCGGCCCCAACACCGGCAGTCCCGCCCGGTGACGGAGCGTTCCGGCCGCCTCGACCACGTCTCCGGGCCGGAAACGCTCCAATTGCTCCAAAGAGGCCTCGATCACCAGCCCATGGCCCGCTTCGTCCTGAATCGAAAGGTGCGCGTAGTCCACGACCGGGATCGGGCCCGCGGCAACTGTGCCGCGGACCACAACCCGCTCGCCCGCATGGACGGGCGATGCATCCTTTGGATTTCGGGCGGACGCCTCCGGCAAGCTGAGCGGCGTCTGACAATACAAGCGGTGCGCGGCGATCAATAACAGAATCATCGTGCGCACTGTCATGGTTCCGTGAGCTGCCTTTCCATCCAGCTCGCAAGCGCCGGATCTGTGAAATCCCGAATGACCAGCTCCGCCTCCGGAAAGCTGGATTCCGTGGTCGCCACCGCCACCACGCGGGCCCCCGCCGCCTTTGCGGCCCTGACTCCGGTCTCGGAGTCTTCGAAAACGATGCACTCTGCAGGCTCCTTATCCAGCAGGCGTGCCGCCAGCAAATAGATGTCCGGAGCCGGTTTCGGGCGCTTCACTTGATGTCCGTCGACCACCACCGGGAAGTGCTCCCGCAAGCCGGATTCGTTTAAAATGAACTCCGCGTTGGCCGGTTCCGCGTTTGTGACGAGCGCCTTCGGAACCCTCCGGTGCCGTTGCAGAAAGTCCCGAATCCCGGGCACCAGCCGCTGGCCCAACTGGTCCCTCATTACCTTCCGGTAGAAGGCCTCTTTCTCAGCGCCGTGCCGCTGAACCTCCGCGGGAGGAAGATGGCTGCCGAAAAGATCCCGTACGATCTCGTCGTTTCGCCGGCCGTACATCAGACCGGGCAAGGCCCCTCCCGGATCGATTCCATGTTTCGCCAAGTACTCTTTCCAAACCAGGACGTGAACTGGATTGGAATCCACAATCACACCGTCGAGGTCAAACAGGAGGGCCACACCAACGTCTCGCACGTTGCCGCTTTCTATTCAAAGCGGATCATAGCATAGCGCCTCCGGCAGAGAGCAAAGCTCGCGGCCCACGGGCGCATATCGGCCTCTGGCATCAAGCCCGGCGTTTCGCTCCTTCGCGGCTTGAGACGGCCGCTCCCGAGCCCGCTGTACAATGCAAGTTTGGCGAAGTCTTCGCACGTGCGCTTTCCGAGGCGGCTCCTTTGGTTGCTCCCGGCGCTGCTGGTTGCCCTGGCCATGCTGGCGCCCCACCTGAGTGCGGACTTCTACCGGGAACGCATCCGCCGGGCCCTGGAGAGCTCGCTGGACCGCAAGGTCGAGATCGGCTCAGCGGGCTTCAGCCTGCTGCGCGGACCTGGTTTCACTTTGCGGGACGTCGTCATCTATGACATCCCGTCCGCGGGCTTGGAGCCGTTCATCTATGTCAGCCGGGCGGAGGCGCGGGTGCGGCTACTGGGACTGCTGGGGCGCCGTCTGGAATTCTCCGCTCTGCGTTTGGACCGTCCGAGCATCAACTTGGTGAGGCTTCCCGCCGGCGGCTGGAACTTCCAACAGCTTCTCAGCCGCGCCATTCAGTCCCCTCTGCCGCAGATCGCGGTGAACAACGGCCGTTTGAACTTCAAGCTGCAAGGGGTCAAATCGGTGTTCTACGTCCGGAACGCCAATTTGCAGGTCCAGCCGCCCAGGAACGCCGCCGACCCGTTCGAAGTGAGATTCGCCGGCGAACCAGCCCGCACGGACCGGACCGCGAAAGGCTTCGGCGAGTTCGGCGGCCGTGGCATTTGGCGCACCGGCGCCGGAGCCGGCCAGCTTAACATCGACGTCGTCCTGGCCCGGAGCTCCCTCGGCGAGTTGGTGGCGCTCTTGCACGGATCGGACATCGGCGTTCACGGCCAGCTCAGCGGGCGGGTGAGCTTCCGTGGTCCTCTGTCCCAACTCGCCGTGGACGGCCGGCTGCGCGTCAGCGATTTGCACCGTTGGGATCAGTTGCCGCCCTACGCCGAGGGCGGTACCGTCCAGCTTCGTGGGACTCTCGATCTGCCCGCGCAATCTCTCGAACTGGAACTCTCCCCTGCCGTAGGCGCCGCTGGCCTCCAAGCCAGGTTGCGGGTCTCCAATTTGCTCGCCGCGCCGCGCTGGAATGCCTGGCTCCAGTTTCAAGACCTTCCTTTGCAGCCGCTGGCCGACATCGCCCGCCATATGGGCACGGCGCTGCCGGAGGCTATCCGCCTGGATGGCGTCCTCGCCGGAGAGCTGGACATCGGATCAGACGCTGCCTTGCACGGAACCATCTCCTGCCGCAGCGTCTTGCTCAGCCATCCGGAGAGCGGGCAGATCAAAATCGCGGAAGCCAAGATCATCCTGGATGGTCCGCGCATCCACCTGTTGCCCTCCGCCGCCGAGCTCGATACGGGAGAGCAGGCCTCCGTGGAGATCGAATACCGCCCTGGATCCCCTCCCACGCTGGATCTGAAGATCACGGCTTCCGCCCTCAACGCCGCAACGGTGGTCAAGTGGAATCCCCTTCTGGCTGACATCCCGCCCCCGCCGTTTGCTTCGGCCTTGCAGAGCGGGACTTGGAGCGGCTTGTTGCGCTACCGCCTGGAGGAACCGAAGGCAGGAGGATGGACAGGCCTCATCCGGGTGATGGACGCAACGCTCTCCATAGAAGGCCTTTCGGCTCCGCTCCACATCGATCAGGCCGAAGTGGAGATCCTGAAGGATTCGTTGTTCGCCCGGCGCATGGCCGGAAGCTTGGCAGAGGTCCGCTTTCAGGGCCAGTATCAGTTTCGTCCCAATGCGCCGCGTCCGCACCGCCTGGACCTGCGAGTGGAGGAGCTGCGTGCGGACGCCCTACAGTCGCTGCTTTTGCCTACCCTGCGCCGCCCGCGAGGTTTGCTCGCCCGGACCTTCGGTCTGGGGCAAGGCCGGCTCCCGCGCTGGCTGGCGGATCGTAGAGTCTCAGGTAACCTAAGTATCCGCACTTTGCACTTGGCCGGAGAGACGTTCGAATCGGTCCGCCTTAGGTATTTCTGGGACGGAGCACAGGTGGACGTCCCGGCCTTCCAGGGCCTCGTGCGTGGAGGCTCCCTCAGCGGATATCTCCAAGTCGACCTGCGGGGTGCAGTCCCCGCCTTTCTCGTCGCTGGACGGCTGGAGGATGCGCGCTGGCGCGAGGGGCGCCTGCGTGGGGACGCCGTCCTCCGCGCTTCCGGGCTCGGTGAGGACGCCTACCGCAGCTTGGCGGCAGAAGGCCTCTTCCATGCCCAGTCTGTGATCCTCGCTGAACAACAACCCCGCCGCACTTTTTGGGGCGCCTGGGCTCTACGCTGGGACCGGAACCAGCCCCGCCTGGACCTGCTCGACCTGCGTCTGGCCGAGGGCCAGGAAGTCTTGGTGGGCCACGGTGCAACCGGGGACGACGAACAATTGCAGATCGAGCTCGCGCGTGGCGATAGACAGTTGCGCCTGAGCGGGCCCCTGCGCAGCCTGCAACTGATTCCTTCGGAGACGCCTTGACGGCCTTCCCACGGCCGGCGCAGCGCGGCTGCTAGAATGGGCGTTGAAGCAGGAGAGTTCAGCCCGCATCATGGAGATGGTTCCTCCCACGCACCCCGGCGAGCCTACGCTGGCTAGCCTCATCGAAGAGCAGCGGGCCGCCGCGCTGGATCAAGTGGAGGCCGCCTGGCAGCTCTATATCTCGCGGATCGAGGAGGCGCTGGCCACCGGCTGGCGCGAACACCTCGCCGCCGCCCTCAACGGGCGCTTCACCGAGATCGCCACAACGCTGGAAGAAGCCTTCGCCGAGCAACTGGCGCGCCGCACCGAAGAACTGCGGTCCTCGCTGCGGGCGCAACTGGCCGATTCCTTCAACCAGGCCTTGCGGCGCTTCCGTACCGCCGAATCGGAACAAGAAATCTTCGATTTGTTGATTGAGTTGGCCGGCCTGTTTTGTGCCCGGGCCACGCTGGCGCGCATTCAAGACGGCGCTCGGGCGTCTTTCACAGCCTGCCGTGACTTCACGAGCGATTCCGTCGGGCCGCCGCCCGCGGAGCTCCCTCTGGAATCCGCGCCTGCGCTTCTGAGCGCGGTTCAATCCCGGGAAACGGCCATTGCCGAGAAGACTTCCAGTGAGTTGTCCGAAGCTGTGGCGGCGTTCTTCAACGGCCTCGAGGCCGACAAGGTGATCCTTGTCCCGGTGGTGAGCCGGGACAAGACCGTAGCCCTGCTTTGTGCCGCTCAACGCGCTCCGGAGCTGAACCTGGGAGGACTGGAGTTGCTGGCGATGCTGGCCGGTTTGGCTTTGGAGGCCAAGACCGCTCAGCGCCCGCAGCCCTTGGTGGCGATTTCAGGCGCAGCGGCCGCCGCGCCGGAATGGCCCGGATTGTCCCGCAGCGACGCGGAGTTCCACGCCGCAGCCCGGCGCTTTGCCCGGGTCCAGGTCGCCGAGATGCGGTTGTTCAAATCTCAAGCGGTGCGGGAGGGACGGCAGCGTCAGGATTTGTACGCCGCCCTCAAGCCCGAGATCGATGCGGCCCGTGAGGCTTTCCGCAACAGCTATCTGAACGCCTGCCCGACGATGGTGGATTACCTGCACCTGGAACTGGTGCGGACTTTGGCCAATGATGACGCGCGCCTGCTGGGCCCGGAATATCCGGGGCCGCTGGTTTAGACCGGCCCCCCTGTTCCTGTTGGTCTGGCTGGCCGCCGGACTCGCCCAGAGTTCCGCCCCCCTGAGCAGCTTGGCCCGCGCCTACCGGGAGTCGCCCACCCCGGCCCGCCGCGACGCGCTGCTGCGTTTCGCCATGGCGCATCCCAAGGACACCGAGGGCGCGCTCGCTCTGCTCGTCCTCGGCGCAACCGAAACAGCCCAAGGCCGCAGCTCGCAGGCCTCCGAATGGCTGGCCGCGGCCAGCCCCCGCCTGCCCCAGCTCCGCGACTACGTATCGTCGCACTGGGCGCGAGCTTTGTCAGCCCAACAGCGGCACAAGGAAGCGCTGAATCAGCTCCAGACGGTGCTGAATTTCACTCCGGTTTCTCCACTGACTGGCGAGGCCGTTCTGCTCGCAGCTCAGGCGCACCTTGCCCTCGGCGAACCCGCTCAGGCGGTGGCCGTACTGGAGAAGTTTCGCAGCCGCCTTCCGCAGCCAGACGGTTTTCTCGCGCTTGCCTCCGCATACGAAGCCGAAGCTCGGCTTGTGCCCGCCGCCGTCGAGGCCCAAAGAGTATTCTTCGAATTCCCTCAATCGAGTCAGGCCGCAGAGGCGGAGCAGATGCTGGCGCGGATCCAGCAAAGTTTAGGGCAGGATTATCCGCCCCCGTTGCCCACGGCCATGCTGGGCCGGGCCGCCAAATGGATGGAGGCGCGCGACTATAGGCGCGCCTCGGCGGAATACCGGGAGCTGACGGCCCAGTTGGGCGGCGCGGAGCGCGAGCTCGCGCAAGTCCGGCTGGGCGCGGCGCTGCTGCTTGGAGGGGACCCGAAGAGCGCAAGAAGTTATCTTCAGGGCCTGTCGCTGTCGCCCGGGGAAGCGGACGCGGAACGGTTGCAGTATTTGGTCCGGTGCGCACGCTCCTTGGGTGATGAACAGAGCATGCGCGAGTCCCTCGCAGCCCTCGAACGTCTCTATCCGGCATCCTCGTGGCGCTTGGAGGCGCTGGTTTGGGCGGGCAACCATTACGTGCTGCAAAACGACTCCAGCGGATACACCCCCCTGTTCCGGGCCTGCTATGAGCAGTTCCCCCAGGGCTCTTGGGCCCCCTATTGTCACTGGAAAGTGGCCTGGAACGCCTGGTTGGAGCGCCGCCCGGAAGCCCGCAGCCTTCTCCAGCAGCACCTGGAGCGATTCCCCGCCTCCGACAAGCGCCCGGCCGCGCTCTATTTCCTGGGCCGGGATGCGGAGCGGTCCTCCGGACGGGCGGCGGCCTTGCCCTACTATCAGAAAATCCTGGAGGAATCGCCCAATCATTTTTACGCTTCGCTGGCCGCCGACCGCCTTCACCCTCGGGAGCAGCCGAAACTTCCAGTCACACCCCTCAATTCCACGCCCGAAGAACGCGTTCTCCAGCGAATCCTCCGCGCCCGGCTCCTGAATTCGGCAGCCCTGTTCGAATGGGCTACGCGCGAACTCCGCTTTGGCGCCTCCGAAGACGGCCAGCCGCACGTTTTCGCTCTGGAGCTGGCCCGGGCGGCTGCCGCACGGCAGGCTTACGCCGAAGCCGTACGCCACATCAAGGGCGTCTTCCCAGCCTATTTGCAAACTCCTCTGGAATCCGCGCCTCATGAACTCTGGCGTCTGGCCTTCCCCATCCCCTACCGGACTCAGTTGGAGCGCTACGCCAAAACCCACCGGCTCGACCTGTACCTGTTGGCCGGACTGATCCGGCAGGAATCGGAGTTCGACCCCCGTGCCGTCTCGCGCGCGGGCGCCCGCGGCTTGATGCAGGTGATGCCTTCCACCGGCAAGATGCTCAGCCGCCAACTTCGGCTAGGAGCTTTCCAGACATCTTCCCTATTCCAGCCGGATTACAACCTGCGGCTCGGCTCTTACTACTTCCGGCGCCTGCTCGATGAGCACGAGGGTTTCCTGGAAGCGGCCCTGGCCTCCTACAACGCCGGCAAGAGGCGGACCGACGAATGGCTCACCTGGGCCGCCTATCAAGAGCCAGCGGAATTCGTTGAAACCATTCCGATTACCGAAACCCGCACCTACATCCAAGCGGTTTTGCGAAACGCCTGGCTGTACCGGCGCATCTATACAGCTACCAGCGCCAGTAGCGTCAAACAGTGAGATCATTACGGTAGAGAGGGCATGAGTTCCTGGGCTACAGTTGGGCGCAAAGCCGCAGTCACGCTGCTCGCCGCAGTGTTGCTCGTTCTGTGGCTGCCCCATCTTCATTCCGACGGAAGCTCCGAGCACGCTTGTCCTATCTGCCACGCCGCCGCCCAGCCTGCTCAATTCGAGCCCCCCGCGGCACTCTCCGCGCTGACCACCTTCTCTGAATGGGCGGTTTCGGCCGCGGATTGCCCCGCTGTCCCGGCTGCGAGCTGGCCCTCTTGCCCCGGCCGCGCTCCTCCCGCCTGAACTCCGCGCTTCTCCCAGTTCGGAATTCACATTTCAAGGGAGGTTGATCATGTTTAGGAATTGTGTCTATGGGAAAGGAATTAGTGTAGTTGCTCTTGCTCTGATTCTCAGCTTTGCCCCGCTGTGGGGACAACAAACCGGCACTTTGAGGGGCACAGTCAAGCTGGCAGCGCAGGACGCCGTGCTCCCTCATGCCATGGTGTTCATTGCAAAGCTCGGCCGCAGCACGCTGACGGGGCCGGATGGAACATACCAGTTCACCGGGCTTCCTCCGGGGGAATATGAGGTGCTGGCCCATCTGCACCCGCTCGCGGACGAGCGGCGCACCGTCCGTGTGTCGGCCGGCGGCGTAGCGACACTGGATTTCGCCTTGCGCGTCGCTCCCCTCCACGAGGAGATCACGGTCACGGCTACCGGACGCGAAGAGGCCGCGCTGGACGTGATCCAGTCCACATCGTCGATGGAGCTGGCGCAACTGTTGCCCCGCTCCACGACCTCGCTGGGGGAACTGCTAGATCAACAGCCCGGCGTCTCCAAGCGAAGCTTCGGCCCGGGCACCAGCCGTCCGGTCATCCGCGGCTTTGACGGAGACCGGGTATTGATCTTGCAGGACGGCATGCCCTCGGGAACCTTATCGTCGCAGTCTGGAGACCACGGAGAGCCCGTGGACACCTCGACGATCAACCGCGTGGAAGTGGTCCGCGGCCCAGCGACTTTGCTTTACGGGACCAACGCCCTGGGCGGCGTGGTCAACGTCATTACAGACCATCACCAGGAACACACCCACGCTCACCAGGGCGTGCGCGGCTATTTGACCGGCGCGGGCGGCTCCGGCAACGCACAAGGCGGCGGTGGCGGCGGCTTCGAATTCGGATCCGGACCCTGGTTGTTGACCGCCAGCGGCGGCGGCGCGCGCACCGGCGACTACTCCACACCCTTGGGCACAGTGGAAAACTCCGGAACGGAGATACGCAACGCCGCCGCCACCTTGGCCCGCTACGGCCACCGCGGCTACCTGCGGGGCGGCTATGGCGAGTACCGCGGAGTGTACGGGATCCCCGCCGTGGAATCACACCAACACGGCGAAGACGAGGGATCCTCGGCCGGACAGAACTTGGAAGCCCACCGCCCGGCCCACGAGGACGAAGGTGAGGCGCCGCTGCGCCTTCGCTGGCGCCGCCAGACGGCTCACCTGGGAGGCGCTCTTCAGAAGCTCGGTGGCCCTCTGGAACAGATGACTCTCCGCCTCACCTACAGCGATTGGAACCACAAAGAACTGCTGGGCGAACAAATCGGCACGCAGTTCTCCAACCGCCAGTTCGCCTACCGCGTGGTTTTCGACCAGCGGCCAGTGGGCCGTTTCGGAGGGCGTTTCGGCCTGCAAGGCCTGCGCCGTTCCTACCGCGTGCGCGGCGAGGAGCAGATCACCCCGGCGGTCACCCAGGATGGCTTCGCCCTCTACGCGCTCGAAGAATACGGCCTGGAGCGGGTCCGTTTCCAGTTCGGTGGACGGCTGGAGACCAACCGCTATCAACCGGAAGCCCGCCCCAGCCGCACCTTCACCGGATTCTCCGGCTCTGCGGGTCTGAACGCCCGGCTCTGGCGGGACGGCGCTTTTGTCGCAGCGGTCACCCACTCCTACCGCGCCCCTTCGATCGAAGAACTCTACAACTACGGGCCGCACCACGGTAACCTCGCCTTCGAGATCGGGGATGCCAATCTCCAGCGCGAAAGGGCCCGGGGCTTCGAGGCCGGCCTCCGCCATTTTGCCAGTCGGCTCCACGCCCAGGCTAACTTCTTCTATTACCGGATCGCGAACTATGTCTACCTGGAGCCCACCGGCGATATCGAGGACGGCTTGCGGGTCGCCCGCTACATTCAAGGCGACAGCCGCTATGTGGGCGGCGAGGCGGCGCTGCACCTGGGCGTGCATCCAAACCTCTGGGTGAACCTCGGACTGGATGCCGTCGACGCCGCCCTCCGGCCTTCGGGAACCCCGCTCCCCCGCATCCCGCCGCTAAGAGGGCGCGCGGGCATCGAGGCAAAGTACCGGGACCTGAGCATCTTGCAGGAATTGATTCTCGCCCGGCGGCAAGACAAGCTATACCTCGGCGAAACGCCCACGCCCGGTTACGCTGTCTTCAATCTGACCTCCTCCTATACCCGGGTGAGCCGCCGCGCGTTGCATATCTTCTCCGTCAATTCATTCAACGCCGGCGGCCGGTTGTACCGAAACCATGTATCTCTCATTAAGGACTTCGCCCCCGAGATGGGCCGGGGCCTCCGCGTTTCCTACACCATTCGGTTCTTGTGACGCTCTGCGCGGCCCCGCCGTCTCCGAATCGGCCGGCCGGCGGGGTTCTCCCGGAACGTCCCGGATTGTGAGATCTTAAGAAGCAGAGGCTGAGACAACCTCCGCCGCGGAAGTCTTACGGTAAGGGCCCAGCCTCGCCGGGAGGTAATGTGCTGCTCGCGTTCCTCGTGCCGGAGACCGTCGTCCGGGAAGACGGCGCCGGCCCGGTCCTGGATCTAGGACCGTCGCAAGGTAAGCCCCTGAAACTTACCTTGGGCATCACTCGCATCGTGGAGCAAGAGAGTCTGGAGCTTTCTATCTGGGGCTCCCCCGACCAGGAGAATTGGGGCGCCAAGCCTCTGGCCGTGTTTCCCCAAAAGTTCTACTGCGGCGTCTACTCCATGCCTCTGGACTTGCAGGCCCATCCTGAGCTGCGCTATTTGCGCGCGCAGTGGAAGGTGAACCGCTGGGGACGCGGCCTGTCGACGCCGCTGTTCGGATTCTATGTGGTCGCTGAGGAAACCGCCCAGCCTACGGCCGCGGCCAAAACCGCCTGACGCCGCCGCAGCCTACAGATGGTTGATGAGGCTGGCTACATAGCCGGCCCCAAAACCGTTGTCGATGTTCACCACCGTGACGTTGCTGGCGCAACTGTTCAGCATCGTCAGCAGCGCCGACAGCCCCCGGAAATTCGCCCCGTAGCCGATGCTGGTTGGCACCGCGATCACCGGGCAGGGCACTAGCCCGCCCACCACGCTCGGCAGCGCCCCTTCCATGCCCGCCACCGCCACCACCACCCGCGCCTCCATCAGCCGGTCCAGCTTGCTCATCAGACGGTGAATCCCCGCCACCCCTACGTCATGGATCGCCTCCACTTCGTTGCCCATGGTCTCGGCCGTCAGCCGCGCTTCTTCGGCCACCGGAATGTCGCTGGTCCCCGCGCAGACGATTGCGATCTTGCCCTTGCCGTCGATGCGCCTGTCCCCCCACACCCGCACCACACGGCTGAGCGGGAAATACTCCGCCTTCCGGATCTTGCGCTTGACCGCCTTGCCCGTCGCCTCGTCCGCCCGGGTAATCAAGATGTTCTTCGCGTTCTCCAACAGCCGCGTGGCGATCGCCACCACCTGCTCCGGCGTCTTCCCCTGCCCGAAGATCACCTCCGGCATGCCTTGCCTCAACGCCCGGTGATGATCCACCTTGGCGAACCCGATGTCTTCGAACGGCATGTGCCGGAGCCGTCCCAGCGCCCGCTCAACATCCAGCTCCCCTTTGCGCACCTGCTCCAGCAGCTTTCGTAACTGTTCCTTCGTCATCGCTGATTTCAGGGTATCAGAACAACAGACGGTCCCCTAGTTTCAGGCCGTATTTGCGGGCCATGCCGCCGGCCAGCTCCAGCACAAACTGTGCGTCGCGATTCCCCCCGTAATAGGGGCACTCCCAGGATTGCCCCCGGCAGGGCGGAGTGTTCTCCGAGATCTCCACAATCCGGCGATCCGCATCCATCCACAGGATGTCCAGGGGAATCAAGCACTGGTACATCCAATAGCGGTAACGGCCGGGCGACCCGTGCACGAACAGCATGCCCCGGTCCGGGGCCAGATGCTCCCGGAACATCATGCCCCGTGCCATGTCTTCGGGCCGGCTCATAACCTCCACCCGGATCTTCTGCCCTCCCGGCAGCTTCACCGTCACCACTCCAGGCTCGGGCGGCTCGCGGCGGCATCCTCCGCTCAATAAACTAACTAGAATCGTGCCCATCAGCAGCGCCTGAATCCGCATACCCAGCCGCCAGCCTAGCATACTGCCTCTGCGCGAACGCGGTTCCCGATTACCTCCGCCCGCATCTGATGTAATAGAGTTAACATGCCGCGCCGCAGTCGCCCGCAACGAGCGTATTACCCCAACATCTCTGGCGGGTGCAAGGAGACCGGCAGGCCGCGCCTGCCGCGGCTTCCACGGAGGATTTGGTTATGAAATGGTCCTGGAAACTTGGCCGCTTCGCGGGCATCGACGTCTACATGCACGCAACCTTTGTCGTGCTCATCGGTTGGATCGCCCTGGCCCACTGGCTCCAGGAAAGAAGTCTGTCCGCCACCCTCACCGGCGTGGGCTTCATCCTGGCCCTGTTCGCCTGCGTCGTGCTCCACGAATACGGCCACGCCCTCACCGCGCGCCGCTTCGGAATCCGCACCCGCGATATCACCCTGCTGCCCATCGGAGGCGTCGCACGGCTCGAGCGCATGCCGGAGAAGCCCGCGCAGGAACTTTGGGTCGCTCTCGCCGGTCCGGCGGTCAACGTGGTCATCGCCGCCGCCCTCTTCCTCTGGCTGTCCCTGACCCGCAGCATGGAGCCCATCCAGGACATGAGCATCGCCCGGGGCAACTTTCTGGACCGCCTCCTGGTCGCCAACCTGTTCCTGGTCGGCTTTAACTTGCTACCGGCTTTCCCCATGGACGGCGGGCGCGTCCTGCGCGCCTTGCTGGCCTCCCGCATGGAGTACACCAAGGCCACCCAAACCGCCGCCAGCATCGGCCAGGGCATGGCCTTCCTGTTCGGACTCGCGGGCCTGTTCCTCAACCCCTTCCTCCTGTTCATCGCTTTCTTCGTCTACATCGGCGCCGCCCAGGAAGCCAGCACTGTTCAGATGAAGACCTCTCTGGCGGGCATCCCCGTGGCCCGCGCCATGATTACCGACTTCCGTACTCTCTCCCCCTCCGACCCCCTCTCCCGGGCCGTCGAGCTGATCCTCGCCGGAACCCAGCAGGACTTCCCCGTGGTCGACCAGGGCACGGTGGTCGGAATCCTGACCAAGAGCGATCTGCTCTCCGCTCTCGCACGCCGCGGCGACGCCGATCCGGTGGCCGAGGTGATGCAGCGCGATTTCCAAATCGCCCACTCCCACGACATGCTCGAATCCGTGCTGGAGCGCCTTCAGGAATGCGCCTGCCACACGATGCCCGTGGTTCGCAACGGCGATCTGGTTGGGTTGCTCACCACCGAGAACTTGGGCGAGTTCATGCTGATTCAGGCCGCCCTCGGCGCCCGCCGCCGCGCCCAAAAACTTGCGGCTTGAGCCGGCGCCGCATGCGCTCGTCTCGCCGCCCCAAATCCGCCGCCCGGCAAGCACCAATCCCGGTCTGAGACAATGAGAGGTTTCAGAACGCGCCTCTCACAGTAGGCTCGGCGCCTCCCGAACTCCATGGCTCGCTCCTTCTGGAAAAAACTCCGGCTCACCCTGGAGATGATCCGGTTCGAGCACTCCATCTTCGCCTTGCCCTTCGCTCTGACCGGCGCGTTGCTGGCCATCCGCGCCAGCGGCTACCAGGTCGACCGGCTCGGATGGAAACTCCTGTGGATCGTCGTGGCCATGGTCGGCGCGCGCTCGGCCGCCATGACCTTCAACCGCATCCTGGACGCCGATATCGACGCCCGCAATCCCCGCACCCGCAACCGGCACTTGCCCGCCGGCGTCCTCTCCCGCGCCTACGCCTGGGGCTTCCTCGCCGCCTCCGCCGCCGTGTTCGTCTTCGCCGCGCGCGCCTTAAACCAGCTCTGCTTTTACCTCGCCCCCGTGGCGCTGGCCATTGTCTTCTTCTATTCCTTTACGAAACGCTTCACCTCGTTTTCCCACTTGGTTCTGGGCTTTGCCCTCGGCATCGCCCCCGCCGCCGCCTGGATCGCCATCCGCGGCTCCCTCGACCTCCGCATCCTCTGGCTCACCGCCGCCGTCACCCTCTGGACCGCCGGCTTCGACATCATCTACGCCTGCCCCGACTACGAATTCGACCGGCGCGAGGGGCTGTTCAGCCTCCCCCGCCGCCTCGGCATCCGCAAGGCGCTTTGGATCTCCCGCGCCTTCCACGCCGGCATGGTCCTCTGCTTGCTTGCCTTGCTCTCCAGCTTCGATCTGGGGCCGCTCAGCGCGGCAGGCGTCGCCGTCGTAGCCGCGCTGCTCGCCTATGAGCAGAGCCTGGTCCGGCCCGACGACCTGTCCCGCGTCAACGCCGCCTTCTTCACCATGAATGGCTGGGTCAGCATGCTATTCTTGTTGTTCTGGGGCGCAGATATCCTTCTGCGCAGAGGGGTTTGAGCGTGGAACCCATCTTTGAGGACTCCTCACTGCTGCCCATCCTGGACAAGGTCCGCCAAGGCCGCCGCCTGGACGCCGCCGACGGACTCGCCCTCTACCGCACCTCCGACCTGCTGGCCTTGGGCTACATGGCGAACCTGGTCCGCGAGCGCCTCCACGGCAACGTCACCTACTTCAACATCAATCGCCACATCAATCCCACCGACGTCTGCGTCGCCAGTTGCCGCCTGTGCGCCTTCGGCAAGCGCGTCAAAGACCCCCGCGCCTACACCATGTCCCTCGAACAAGCCTGGGAGGTGGCCGGGCAAGGCTGGAGCGAGGCGGTCACCGAGTTCCACGTCGTCGGCGGACTCCACCCCGAGCTCACCCTCGACTGGTATTGCGAACTGTTCCGCGGACTCAAAGAGCGCTATCCTTCCGTTCACCTCAAGGCGCTCACCATGGTCGAAGTGGCCTGGCTGGCCCGCCGCTCCCAACTCTCGGTGCGCGAGACTCTGGAGCGCATGAAGGCCGCCGGCGTCGACTCTCTGCCCGGAGGCGGCGCCGAAATCTTCTCCGAACGGGTCCGCCGCATCATCTGCGATCACAAGATCGACGGCGAACAATGGCTTGAAACCGCGCGCACGGCGCACCAGCTCGGCCTTCACTCCAACTGCACCATGCTCTACGGCCACATCGAGACCGACGAGGACCGCGTGGACCACCTGCTCAAGCTCCGCGCCTTGCAGGACGAAACCCGAGGATTCCTGGCCTTTATCCCGCTGGCGTTTCATCCGGCCAATACGCCTTTGCGCCATATTCCCGTCACCACCGGCTTCGCCGATCTCAAAAACATCGCCGTCTCGCGTTTGCTGCTCGACAACATCCCCCACATCAAGGCTTACTGGGTGATGATGACTCCTCGCATCGCCCAGGTCGCTCAGCGCTTCGGCGCCGACGACATCGACGGCACTGTGGTCGAGGAAAAGATCTACCACGACGCCGGCGCCACCACCTCCCAAGCTTTGCGCCGCTCCGAACTGCTGCGCCTTATCCGCCTGGCCGGCCGCGAGCCCGTCGAGCGCGACACGCTCTACCGCCCGGTCGCGCGTTCCGAAACTACTCTCACCGTGCTCGTCTGAGTCACCCGGCTGCCTGGGGACCGCGTCTTTTATAATCCGGTTATGTCTGCTTCGGGTGGGATCCTCGACCGCGACCGCTTCTTGCCGCTCGCCGTCTTGCTGTTTATCGGCAGCGGCTGCGCCGCGTTGATCTATGAGGTGGTCTGGTTCCAGCTTCTGCAACAGGTGCTCGGCTCTTCCGCCGTCTCTCTGGGCGTCCTCCTTGGAACTTTCATGGGCGGCATGTGCGCCGGCAGCCTGGCGCTGCCGCGCCTGGTGGGACGCGCCCGCCACCCTTTGCGCGTCTATGCGGCGGTGGAGCTGGGCATCGGCATCTGCGGCCTTCTGGTCCTGCTCGTGGTCCCGGCTGTGGGCCGCGTCTACACCTCATTGGTGGGCCACGGGCTGCCCGGCATCTTGCTGCGAGCTTTGGTCGCCGCCATCTGCCTGCTGCCGCCCACGTTCTTGATGGGGGCCTCGCTTCCGGCCATCGCGCGTTGGGTACAGACTACGCCCCGGGGTGTCTCCTGGATGGGTTTTTTCTACGCCGGCAATATCGCCGGGGCTGTGGCTGGTTGCCTTCTAGCAGGTTTCTATCTGCTGCGGGTCCATGACATGGTGAGCGCCACCGTCGCCGCGGTGCTGCTGAATGCGATGGTCGCCGCCGCCGGCTGGCTGCTTGCCGCCAAGGTCGCCTACCAGCCTGAACCGGAGCCGTCCGAGCAGGCCGCCTCTCCCCACCTGCCGGCCTCCACAACCGCGGTCTTCTTCGTCATCGGCCTTTCCGGTTTTTCCGCCTTGGCCGCAGAAGTCATCTGGACCCGGCTGCTCTCGCTGATGATGGGCGCATCTGTTTACACCTTTTCTATCCTCCTGGCCGTTTTCCTGACCGGCCTCGGCATCGGCAGCACCGCCGGTTCCGCCATCGCCCGCGAGACTCCGCGCCCCCGTTTCGCCCTCGGCCTCTGCCAGTTGCTGCTCTCCGGCGCCATCGCCTGGACTGCCTGGATCGTCGCCCGTTCCCTGCCCTACTGGCCCATCAACCCGAACCTCTCCTCCGGCCCTTGGTATATCTTCCAAATGGATCTGGCCCGCGCCTTCTGGGCCATGCTGCCGGCCACGATCCTCTGGGGCGCCAGCTTCCCGCTGGCCGTAGCCGCCGCTGCCGGTCCCGGTCAAGACCCGGGCCGCCTCATCGGCCGCGTTTACGCAGCCAACACGCTAGGCGCCATTCTTGGCGCCATCGGCTCCGGTATGCTCCTGGTCCCCTGGATCGGCACTCAACGGTCGCAGCAGGTGTTGGTGGCCACCGCTGCCTTCGCCGCGGCTGTCAGCTTCTGGCCTTCGCTCCGCCAACAGTTCGGTACCCGGCAGCAGGTTCCACGGATTGCCGCTGCTGGCGTTGCCGCGGCCGCGGTCGCCGCCTTGGTGGGCACGCTGCCGGGCATCCCCTGGATGGTGATCGCCTACGGCCGCCACGTCGCCACATCCTCCAGCTCGGCCGAAGTCCTTTACGTGACCGAAGGCATGAACGCCTCCGTCGCCATCTCGCGCTGGGAAGACGGTCAGCGGATGTTCCACGTCAGCGGCAAGGTCGAAGCCTCCAGCGAACCGCACGACATGCGCCTCCAGCGCATGCTCGGCCATCTGCCCGCCCTGATTCACCCTAATCCCCGCTCCGTATTGGTCGTCGGCTTCGGCGCAGGCGTCACGGCCGGGTCTTTCGTCACCTATCCCGGCATCGAACGCATCGTCATCTGCGAGATCGAGCCGCGCATTCCCCCCACCGCCGCCCGCTACTTCCAGCGCGAACACCACGACGTCCTCCGGGATCCCCGCGTCACCGTGGTCTACGATGATGCCCGCCACTACATCCTCACCACCCGCGAAACCTTCGACATCATCACCTCCGACCCCATCCATCCCTGGGTGAAGGGCACCGCCACTCTCTACTCGACTGAATACTTCAACCTCTGCCGCCGCCGCCTCAACCCCGGCGGCGTCATCACCCAATGGGTCCCGCTCTACGAAAGCGACTTCCCCACCGTCAAAAGCGAGCTCGCCACCTTCTTCGAGGTCTTCCCCAACGGAACCATTTGGGCCAACGACGTCGACGGCGCAGGCTACGACACCGTCCTTCTGGCGGCCAACGGGCCCTTGCGCATCGATGTCGCCGCCATCGAACGGCGCATGCGGACCGAAAGCTCCTGGATCAGCGCCTCGCTCGGCGAGGTCGGCTTCTTCTCCGCCACGGATTTGCTTGCGACCTACGCCGGCCGCGCTCAGGATCTGAGAGCCTGGCTCAACGGCGCCCAAATCAACCGCGACCGCAACCTCCGGCTCCAATACCTGGCCGGTTTGGGCCTCAATAACCGCCTCGGCAACGCCATCTACCAAGAGATGCTGCGCTGCCGCAAGTTCCCCGCGGACCTGTTCGAGAGTTCCGCCCAGGAGCAAGCCTGGCTGCGCCAGTCCCTCGGCTTCCCGCTTGAAGATACTGACTGACTCCGCTTGAACTGCGCCCCGCCCCTCAGTAAGATCAAGGGGTGGCCCCCGATCGTTGCCCCCGGCCGCGGTCTCAAAGTGAACCCATGACGCCGCCCCGAAGCCGTCTCCGCCTCACCGAGGTTGGCGCTGACCTAAGCACGGAAGCCCGCCGCCGCAGCCGGCCCGGCGCCCTGGCCGCCTTCTGTTTGCATCTCCAAACCCCATGAGCCAGCGCGTCGCCTTATTCGTCACCTGCATCGTCGATCAGTTGTTCCCCGAGGTCGGCCTCGCCACGGCCGAGGTCCTGGAGCGGGTCGGCTACCAGGTTGACTTCCCCGAAGACCAGACCTGCTGCGGCCAGCCCGCCTTTAACACCGGTTACCGCAAGGAAGCCCGCGAGGTCGCCTGCCGCTGCCTTGAGATCCTGCGCGGAGCCGAATACGTCGTCGTCCCTTCCGGCTCCTGCACCTCCATGATCACCCACCACTACGAGGAGCTTTTCGCTAAAGACCCCGCCCGCCTGGAGGAGCTCCACGGCTTGTTGCCCCGTGTCTGGGAGTTCAGCCGCTTCTTGTTGGAGGTCGCCAAGGTCGAGGACCTGGGCGCGCGTTATGACGGCATCGTCACCTTCCACGATAGTTGCCACGGCCTGCGCGAACTGAAGATCAAAGACGGCCCGCGCCGCCTCCTCTCCCACGTCCGCGGCCTCAGCCTGCGCGAGATGGATTTGGCCGAAGAGTGCTGCGGCTTCGGCGGCACTTTCTCGGTGAAGTTCCCCGGCATCTCCGGCGCCATGTCCCGCAACAAGATCGACTCCATCCTCCGGACCGGCGCCGACACCGTGACCGGCGTCGACGCCAGTTGCCTGCTCCAGCTCCGGGGCGCTCTGTCCCGCGCCGGGCTTCCCATCAAGACCCTGCATCTGGCCCAGATCCTGGCCAGCCAGTGAGGTGCGACGATCATGCCTGCCGTGCCTGAAACGCAGTTCCGCGAAACCCTCAGCAACCCCGCCCTGCAAAGCGCCATCTATTCGGCCACCGGCCGCCTCATGGAGAAGCGCCGCCTGGTGGTCTCCCCCGAAGCGCTCCCGGACTTCCAGGAACTCCGCGACCGCGCCCATGCCCTCAAGAAACACACCCTGGAAAACCTCGACTACTATCTCGAACAGTTCGAATCGGCCGTGACCGCCCGCGGCGGCAAGGTGGTTTGGTGCAAGGACGCGGGCGAGGCCGTGGAATTTCTCGCCCGCCTCGCCAAAGAGAAGGACGCCCACCTGCTCGTCAAGGTCAAATCCATGACCACCGAAGAGATCGAACTGAACGAGCATCTGGAGCGGGAAGGACTGGAGGTCATGGAGTCCGACCTCGGAGAGTTCATCGTCCAACTGCGCCGTTCCCGCCCGTATCACATCGTCGCTCCCGCGCTCGACCTCACGCGCTACGACGTCGCCGAGCTGTTCACCCGCAAACTCGGCGTCGAGCAGGACGACGTCCCCGAGCATCAAACCCAAACCGCGCGCAAGGTCTTGCGCCAGAAATTCCTTTCCGCCGATATCGGCATCTCCGGCGCCAACTTCCTCGTCGCCGACTCCGGCGCGGTGGTCCTGGTCACCAACGAAGGCAACGGCCGCATGTGCACCACGCTGCCCAGGGTCCACGTCGCCATCGCCGGCATCGAAAAACTGATCCCCCGCGCGCAAGACCTGGCTGTGTTTCTGAAACTCCTGGGGCGCAGCGCCACCGGCCAGCCCCTCACCGTCTATACCTCATTCCTGAACGGCCCCCGCCGGCCCGGAGAAATCGACGGTCCCGAGGAGTTCTACGTCCTTCTCCTCGACAACGGCCGCACCCGGTTGCTCGCCGACCGCGAGAAGCGTGAAACCCTGTTTTGCCTCCGCTGCGGCGCTTGCCTCAACCATTGCCCCGTCTACCGCAAAATCGGCGGCCACAACTACCCCTGGGTCTACTCCGGCCCCATCGGCGCCATCCTCAGCCCCCAGATGCTTGGGATCCAATCCGCTCCCTGGCTTCCCTTCGCCTCCAGCCTATGCGGCGCTTGCGCCGACGTCTGCCCCGTCAAGATCAACATCCCCAAGTTCCTCCTGCAACTACGCAGCGAAGCCAACAAAGCCGCGCAGCGCGACGGCCAGAACCGCCTGGAGCGCCTTGGCTTCCGCGCCTGGGCCTGGGTCATGCGCCATCCCAAGATCTACGAGGCGTTGGGCGCCATGGGTTCCGTCGTCCTCTCCGAACAAGAACCGGGGCGCTGGCTGCGGGACCTCCCCGCCCCCATCAACGTCGGCCCGCTCCGCGCCTGGACCAGTGAACGCGACTTGCCGCCGTTGCCGCCGCGCAGCTTCCGGCAGCTCTGGCGCGAACGCGCCCGCAAGAGGTCCCGCTGATGTCCAAAGAACACATTCTCCACAAGACCCGCACCGCCGTCGGCCGCAGCGCCGGACAGACCACCGCGCATCTCGACCCGCCCCGCGTCCGCATCCCGGAGATGGACCGCGAAACCCGCCTGGCCCGCTTCACCCAAGCCTTGGAGAACCTGGGCGGCGTCGTCTACCGCGCTTCGTCAGCCGAGGACGCTCTGCGTTACGCCACAGCCCTTCTTCAGGGAAAAACCGCCGTGGCGTCAGGCGCTCCCCTGCTCGCCGAGCTCGGCATCACGGCTTTGGAAGGCGTATCCTCCGGCATCTCAGACGAGCCTTCCCTCCGCGCGCTCTGCGCTTCGGCCGCGGCCGGCATCACCGGTGCGGACTACGCCCTGGCGGATACGGGCACGCTCGTGTTGTTCAGCTCGCCGCAAGAAGCGCGCATGATCTCCCTGCTGCCCCCGCTGCACCTGGCCGTCATCCGGCAAGAACAGATCCTCACTGGTCTGGATGAACTGTTCTCCCTGGAGCCTCTCCCCGGCAACCGTTCCTCCTCTATGGTCCTCATCACCGGCCCCAGCCGCACCGCCGACATCGAGCAGATCCTCATCCGCGGCGTCCACGGACCCGGCGAGATTCATGTGGTTGTGGTTTAGTAACATAGAGGAATGACCTGCGTCAAACAGTTGCTGGTGTTGTCTCTGCTCCTCGCTTTTGCGGGTGTGGCTTCCGCCCAGATCCTGGAGTTCGGTGTGGGCGGGGGCGCGAGCCGCCTTTCCAACAATACCCTCGCCGTGCTGTCCGCCGGACCGCCGCAGCTCCGCGCCGATCTTAAGAACGGCTGGCGGCTCAACTTCCGCCTGGGCATCAACCCCTATTCCCACTTCGGCTACGAAGCCGGCTACAGCTATGTCCGGTCCAATCTCGATTACGCCGGTCAGGAAGTCAAGGCTGCGGCGCATCAAGGAACGTTCGCCATGCTCGCCTACCTGACCCCGGAGGGAACCCGCGTTCGTCCCTTCTTTGCGGGCGGCGGCCAGTTCAGCACCTTCCCTTACCCTGGCTACTCCGTATCCCAAGGCGCGAATGAAACCAAGTTCGGCATCCACTACGGAACCGGCGTCAAGGCCAAGGTCACCGACCGCTGGCTCATCCGCCTCGACTTCCGCCAGTACCTTTCGCCCAAACCCGATTTCGGCCTGGCCCCGCAGAAACCAGAGGGCTGGTTGCGCATGAACGAAATCTCCATGGGCTTCTCGTTCTACATGTAATTTCGGGATAGAGAGCCCGCCGTGGCGTAGGTTTTTCAGCCTGCGCCACGCCCCACCTCCACTTTTTGCCCGCCACTGGCCTAAGCCCCTTTCTGTGGCGCAGTCGCTTTGTGGAGCCGGCTGTTTCTGTGGGGCAGGCTTTCTAGCCTGCGGCCGGCTTTCGAGCCGGCCTTGGCCCCCTTCACCCACCGGCTCTCTTCCACCCAATCCCGCCCGCTCCAAGTGGAGCAAGCCGCCAGGCTTGCCACTCGGGCCGTCGTGCCGACGGTTAGCGGTCGTCTTCCGCTACTACCGAAGTGTCCGCCCCTAGGAACTTCTCTCAATGCCTGGCCGCATCTCTGCGCGCCGGAAGCCCGATCAGCACATAGGCCAGCGCCGCGAATCCCACCAGCGACAGCCACCCGCCCCATTCTTGGTAGAAACCGAACTCCGCCTTGCCGCTGATCATCTGGGTCATCGGTGGAGCGCCGCTCACAAACAGAACCGCCAGCAGAATCCCCATTAGGGCTTCGCCTGCGATCAAACCGGACGCCAACAGCGTGCCCTTCTCCTCAGCCCTGGCTCTGTCCTGGGCGCTGTAGCGTGCCGTGATCCGGTCCGCTGCCCACCGCACCACGCCGCCCGCGAAAATCGCCGAACTGGTGTCAAAGGGCAGGTACATCCCTACCGCCACCAGCATCGGCGCCCGCGCCCCGCACAGAATCAACGCCAGGCCGAAGGCCGCTCCGACTCCCAGCAAGCCCCAGGCCATCTGCCCTCCTACAATCCCTTTGGCGAGCTGCGCCATCAGCCCCGCTTGTGGCGCGGGCAGCGCCCGGCCCCCGATGCCCCCCGTCGCCAGATTCGCCTCGTGCAACACTATGATCGGCGCCATCAGAAAGAAGGACAACAGCACCACCGCCACAATCTCCACCAACTGCATCTTCCAGGGCGTCCCGCCCAGCAAGTGGCCTGCTTTCAAATCCTGGATCAGCGAGCCTGACACGCAACACGCGCAACACACCACCGCCGCCACGCCCAGCACCGCCGCCACACCCGCCGCTCCCTTCACCCCAATCACCAGCAGCGTCAGCGCCGCCACCACCAGCGCCGATAGCGTCAACCCGCTGACCGGCTGGTTGCTGCTCCCCACCAGACCTACCAGATAGCCGCCCACCGCCGACAGCAGGAAACCCGTCACCACCATCACCGCCGCCGAAATCACCGCCGCCGCCACCCCCCGCGTGTAGAAGTAGTAAATGCCCGTGATCGGCACCAGCAGCGCCAGAATCCCCGTCAGAACCCATCTGGCCGGAATGTCCCTCTCCGTCCGGTCCGCTCTTTCCTCCTCCCGCGCCGCTGCCGCCGAAGCCCGGAACGCCCCCCGGAGCGACCTCACGATGGACTCCCGCATCCCGAACAGCGTGTAGAACGCCGCCACCAGCATCGTCCCCACCGCCACCGGCCGCACCACGTTGTACCAGACCGTGTAAGCCGCAACCTCCGGCGAGGCGTCCCCCAGCCGCCTGGGCAGATCCGGATCGAAGAATAGCAGCAGCGGTATCAGCAGCCACCACGCAATCAGCCCCCCGCTCACATTGATCGACGCCAGCTTCGGCCCAATCAAATACCCAATCCCCATGAGCGCCGGCGAAAGGCTCGGCGTCGACCAGGCGATCCCGCCCCCGTGCGCGACCTCGCCGATGGTTTCCCTCTCGAAGTTGAAGTGCCGCACCACCGACTTCGGAAAGGCCCAGAACCCCTCTGCATAGTCTCGAAATATCTGCAAGCCCTTATCGCTCTTGAGAATCTGGATCAGGCCACCGAACGCCATCGCCCCGAATACGTAGCGGGCCGATTTGCCGGCGCGGTCTCCGGCTTTTACGATCTCCACGCTCGCCACGCTCTCCGGCCACGGCAGCCCCGCCTCCACACACAACGGCCGCCGCAAGAAGATAATGAAGAACACCCCGATCAGGCCGCCCGTCAGCAGGATCAGGACCGCCTCCCAGTAGTGCGCCCTCAGGTCGCTCCATAGCCGCACGCCGTCCATCTCCACCAGCACAAACGCCGGAATCGTGAAGATGGCCCCCGCCACCAGCGCCTCGCCCACCGAGGCCGCCGTGCGCGCGATGTTCTGCTCCAGTACCCCGCCCCTCAGGCCCCGTACCGGCAACCGGAACACCGCCATGGCGATCACCGCCGCTGGTATCGTCGCCGCCACCGTCTGTCCCGCCCGCAGGCCAAGATATGCATTCGCAGCCCCGAAGACAAAGGCCAGCAGCAGCCCCAACCCCACGGCCTTTACCGTCATCTCCCGTGGGTTTATGTCTTGGTTCCCTATCATAAATGCCGATCATAGCAAGCCCTAGCCCCATCTCCCACCCTCCGCTCTCTCCACTGCACTCGGCCTCCCGCCCAACGCCGCGCCCCACCTTCCCATCCCGCCTGCTGTTGTACGGGCCCCCTTCTGTGGGCCAGGCTCTTTTTGTGCTGCAAGTTGCTTTTGTGGGGCAGACATTCTTGGTAGCACAAGCCTGCTCTGCGGACGGCATTCCTGTCGGCCTAGGAGGCCCTTACCCGCCACCGTCCTCCCCTCCATCCAATCGTGTCTGTTGCACGCGGAACCAGCGTGCCCGCCCCAGCGGCGTAAGCCTCCGGCCCTGCGCCACGCCCAACCTTCACACTCTGCCCACATTAGCGCATGCCTCCTCTTGTGGGGCAGGCCTCCAGGCCTGCGGCCGACATTCCTGTCGGCCTGTGTACCCTTTACCCGCCGCCCTCTTCCCCAGCCAATTGTGTCTGTTGTAGCAGCGGACCGGCGTGTCCGCCCTTACCGACTTTGCCAAAAAAGGCCACATTCTTGTTCGCATCTCGTTGATAAGAAAGGTTACTGTCCAGGACTTGAAGATTTCTCTTGACAGAAACAACAAATCAGTCGTACGATTAAAGCGATCGAATGAGTCTTACGTTTGACTCAGAGAACGGTTCCCGCCAGTCCCAGACCCGTCGGCGCATCCTGGACGCCGCCGAGACACTCTTCGCCGAAAAAGGCTTCGAAGCCACCTCCCTGCGGATGATTACCACCGAGGCCGGAGTCAACCTCGCGGCAGTCAACTACCACTTCCGCTCCAAAGACGCCCTCATCGACGCAGTCATCGCGAGGCGCCTTCAGCCTATCAATCAGGAGCGCCTCGCCATGCTCGCCGAAGCTACCGACAGGGCTGCCGGAAAGCCGCCGGAGCTCGAAGAAATCATACGGGCCATTATCGCCCCGGTCCTTCGCCTTCGCCGGCGCGACCCGGACCTCGGACGCCGCGTCGGGTTGCTGTTCGCGCGCACCTACGCCGACCCCAACGAGATGGTCCGTCCCGTCTTCTTCAACCACATGCGAGAGATCTTCCGCCCCTTCACCGAGGCCATGCGCCGCGCCTTGCCCAGCCTTCCCCCCGCCGAGCTCCTTTGGAGAATGCACTTCGGCGTAGGGGTCATGGCCCACACCTTGGCCGGTTGCGACCACCTCAAAGTGATCTCGGGCGGTCTCTGCGATCTCAGCGACGTCGAAGCCGTCATCGAACGCATGGTCAATTTCATCTGCGCCGGCATGCGAGCACCCCTCGTTGCGCAGCCCGGCCGGTATTTGGAAAACTTATGAGAATCCCGGTATTCAAATTCTTCACTTATGTATTGCTGGTCCCGCCGCTGCTCACAGCCCAATCCGGCCCCGTTCTGGAATTGAGCCTGAAGCAGGCCATCGAGGCGGCCCTGTCGCCGGAAGGAAACGCCCGAGTGCGCCTGGCGCAACAGGCCGTCCAGCAGGCCTCCAGCCGCACGGCTCAAGCCCGCGCCGCTCTTCTGCCCAACCTCGACGGCTCGGTCAGCCAGCAGAACCAAACCCGCAACTTGGCCGCCTTCGGGATCCGGATCAACATCCCTCTGCCCGGCTTCCAGTTCCCTCCGCTGGCCGGACCGTTCAACGTTTTCGACGTCCGGGCCAGCGCCACCCAGACCGTCTTCGACTTCTCCGCCATCCGCCGCCTTCAGTCCGCCCGAACGGCCGCCTCCGCCGCCACCCAGGAGCAAGATGCAGTGCGGGACGAGGCCGCACGCCAGGTCGCGCTCCTCTACTTGGCTGCGCTCCGCGCCCAAGCCCGCCTGGACGCCGCTCAGGCGGACGTGGACCTCGCCCAGTCCCTGGCCGCCCTGGCCGCCAACCAGAAGGCGGCCGGAACCGGCACCGGCATTGAAGTCACCCGCGCCGCCGTCCAGCTCGCGCAAGCCCGCCAGCAACTCCTCATCGCCCGCAATGACCTTCGCCAGAGCCACCTGGAGCTTCTGCGGGCTGCGGGCCTGCCCCTGGAAGCTTCCCTCCGGCTGACGACCCCCATGGACGAGCTGCCCGGTGAGCCCCTCCCCTTGGACAAGGCCATCGGAGCGGCGCTCGCCAACCGCGCCGACTGGAAGGCGCAGCAGGCCAAGCAGCGCAGCGCCGAGCTCGCCTACAGCGCCGTCAAGTTCGAGCGGCTTCCCTCGCTGGCGGGCTTCGCCGACTACGGCAGCATCGGCTCCAGCATCCACAACGCCATCCCGACCCGCACCTACGGCCTCGCCATGCGCGTGCCCGTCTTCGACGGCGGCCGCCGCGATGCGCGTCGCTCCGAGAGCCTGGCGCAGCTCGAGATGGAGCGCATCCGCACCGCCGACCTCCGCCGCCAGATCGAACTCGAGATCCGCCTCGCGCTGGACGACCTGGAATCCGCGGCCGAACAAGTGAAGGTTGCCCGCGAAGGGCTGTCCCAGGTCCAGGCCGAACTCGAGCAGGCCGAGCGGCGTTACAAAGCCGGCGTCGCCACCAGCCTGGAAGTCACCGACGCGCAGACCCGGCTGGCCCGCGCCCGCGAGAATCAGATTGCAGCTCTCTTCCTCTACAACCGCGCCCGTCTGGACCTGTTGCAGGCCACGGGCAGGATCCGCGAACTGGCGAATTAAGGAGCAGGCATCGTGAAACGAAAATTCATTCCCGTGATTGCACTGGCCGCAGCGGCCATCGTGATTACTACGCTCGTCCTGCGCCGCTGGAACTCCGAACCGGCGGACCGGATCCGGCTGTCCGGCAACATCGAGCTGACCGAAGTCAAGATCTCCTTCAAGACCGCCGGCCGCATGGTCGAGCTGCGGGTCAAGGAAGGCGAACCGGTGCAAAAAGGCATGCTCCTGGCCCGCCTGGACCGCGAGCAGCTCCTGGCCCAGCGTACCGCCCAGCAGGCGGCCGTCGCCGCCGCTCAATCTCAGCTCGAGCAGTTGCAGACGGCCATCGACTTTCAAAAGGAAAATCTGGAAGGCGCCATAGCCGCAGCTAACGCGGATCTGCAACAAGCCGAGGCACGCCTGCGCGAGCTGGTGACCGGGGCCCGGCCGCAGGAAATCCAAGAGGCTCGCGCCGCCGTGGAAGCCGCCCGCACGGCCAGCCGGAAGGCCGCTAGCGACTGGGCTCGCGCCCAAACCTTGTTCAAGAACGACGACATCTCCGCCGCCCAATACGACCAGTTCCGCGCCGCCCACGACTCGGCGGCGGCCGTGCTGCGGCAAGCCGAGCAGCGGCTGGCCCTCATCGAGGAAGGCCCCCGCAAGGAAACCATCGAGGCCGCCCGGGCCCAGGCCGAACGCGCCCGCGCCGCCCTGCGCCTAGCCGAGACCGGACGCCTGGAGTTGCGCCGCCGCCAGCAGGAACTCACCGCGCGCCGCGCCGACATCGACCGCCTCAAGGCCCAGCTCGCCGTCATCGAATCCCAGCTCTCCGATACCGAGCTCTACTCGCCCATCGACGGCGTCGTTCTGGTCAAGTCCGCCGAGCCCGGCGAAACCGTCGCCGCCGGCGCCACCGTCCTCACCCTTGGCGACATCGACCACCCCTGGCTCCGCGGCTACGTGAACGAAACGCATCTGGGCCGCCTGCGCCTGGGCAGCCTGGTTCGCGCCACCACGGACTCTTATCCCGGCAAGGTCTACGAAGGCCGCCTGTCGTTCATTGCCTCGGAGGCGGAATTCACTCCCAAGCAGATTCAGACGCCTGAGGAACGGGTCAAGCTTGTCTACCGCATCAAGGTCGACCTGCCCAACCCCAACCGCGAACTGAAGCTCAACATGCCCGTGGATGCGGAGATCCTGCTTGACGGCGTTTCGGGGAAGTGAAGCGATGAGCTCCGAGCCCGTCATCCAAGTCCGGCAGCTCACCAAGCGCTTCGGCGCCCTCACCGCCGTCGATGGCCTTGACCTTGAGGTCCGCCGCGGCGAAATCTTCGGCTTGGTCGGACCGGACGGCGCCGGCAAGACCACCACCCTCCGCCTGCTCAGCGGTTTGATGGATCCGGACCATGGGCATTTGCGCATTTGCGGCTACGACCTCTCGCGTAACCCGGACCAGGTCCGGGACCGCATCGGTTACATGGCCCAGCGCTTCGGCCTCTACAGCGACCTCACCGTTCAGGAAAACCTCGATTTCTATGCCGACTTGTTCGGCGTCAGCCGCAGCTACCGCAGGGAGCTTGTGCCGCGCCTGTTGCAGATGACCCGCATGGCTCCTTTCACCGGCCGACAGGCCGGACGCCTTTCGGGCGGTATGCGCCAAAAACTGGCCCTGATGTGCACCCTGCTCCACAAGCCTGAGCTGCTGCTGCTCGACGAACCCACCTGCGGCGTGGATCCCGTCTCGCGCCGGGACTTCTGGGAGATCCTTTACGGGCTGGTCCGCGAGGGCTTGACCGTGCTTCTCACCACGGCCTATCTGGATGAAGCGGAGCGTTGCAGCCGGGTCGGCCTAATGCACCAGGGACGAATGATTCAGTGCGATACGCCCGCCAGTCTGAAGCAGCGCGCTGAAGAGGTCTGCTACCGCTTGCGCTGTCCGGATCAGCGCGCCGCCAAACCGGTCCTGGAGAGCCTGGAGGGCGTCGCCAGCGTCGAGCCGTTCGGCGGCGCCTTGCACCTGTTTCTCTCCGCCGGCCGCAGCCCCGGTTACGTAGCGGCTGCGCTCGACCGGCACGGCCTCGGCCCGTGCGAAATTGCGCCCATTCAACCTTCGCTCGAGGACGTCTTTATCCTGATGATCCGCAAGGAGAACCGGAAGGCCGCATGACGCCAAACGACTTCGCCGTGGAGGCCTCCAACTTGGTGAAACGCTTCGGCGACTTTGTCGCCGTGGATCACGTCTCCTTTCAGGTGCGCCGCGGGGAGATCTTTGGGTTTCTGGGACCCAACGGCGCGGGCAAATCGACCACCATCAAGATCCTCTGCGGCCTGCTGGAGCCCACCTCCGGCACGGCGCGCGTCGGCGGCTTCGACGTCGCGCTTCAGCCGGAAGCCGTGCGGGAAAACATCGGCTACATGTCCCAGAAATTCTCCCTCTACGACGACCTCACCGTGGAGGAGAACCTCGAGTTCTTCGCCGGCATCTACGGCGTCCCCGAAGACCGCATCCGCGAGCGGGAGGAGTTCGTCCTGCGCATGGCGGATCTCACCGGCCAGCGCCGCCGCATGACCCGGCTGCTGGCCGGCGGCTGGAAGCAGCGTTTGGCTCTGGGCTGCGCCATTCTGCACGAGCCGCCCATCCTGTTCCTCGACGAGCCCACCAGCGGCGTCGACCCCATCGCCCGCCGCGAGTTCTGGGACCTGATCTACCAGCTGTCCGAGCGCGGCCACACCGTCTTCGTCACCACGCACTACATGGACGAGGCCGAATACTGCCACCGCCTGGCCCTCATGTACAAGGGCAAGATCGTGGCGCTCGACACCCCTGAAGCCCTGAAGCAGCAGGCCGGCAAGTCTTCGATGGAGGAGGTCTTCGTGGCCACCATCGAAGCTGAAGAGAGGGACTCCGCATGACACTCCCGGCAGCGTTGGTGCGCACCGCCGCCATGGCCCGCAAGGAGGGCCTGCATATCCTCCGCGATCCGCGCAGCCTGCTGATGGCTCTGGCGGTGCCTGTGCTCATGCTGCTGCTGTTCGGCTATGCGCTCACGCTCGACGTGGACCGCATCCCCACCCTGGTCTGGGACCAGGACCGCACCCCGCAGAGCCGCGAGCTGCTGGAGCGCTTCGCCGGTTCGCGCTACTTCCAACTGATCGGAGAAGCAGACAACTACCTCGCCATCGACCGCTGCATCGACTCCGGCCGGTGCCTTCTGGCGCTGGTCATCGCGCCCGGCTACGGCCGCGATCTGCTGGCTTCCCGCAAAGCCGAAGTCCAAGCCATCCTCGACGGCAGCGACTCCAACACCGCCTCCATCGCCCAAGGCTACATCGAAGCCCTGGCGCGGGCTTACGCCTTCGAGCTGCGAGTTCAGGCACTGGACCGCAAAGGCGGCGGCAAGCTCGAGCCCCCGGTCGATCCCCAGTTGCGCGTTTGGTACAACACCGAGCTGCGCTCCCGCAACTACATCGTGCCCGGCCTAATCGCCATCATCCTCATCATCATCGCCGCGCTGCTGACCTCTCTGACCATCGCCCGCGAGTGGGAAAACGGCTCCATGGAGCAGCTTCTTAGCACGCCGGTGCGCGCCCATGAAATCGTGCTCGGCAAGATGGCCGCCTACTTCGTCTTGGGTCTGTTCAATACTCTGGTCACCATGAGCGTGGGCGTCTTTCTGTTCGATGTGCCGCTGCGCGGCAACCCATTGCTGGTGCTGCTGACGAGCAGCGTCTTCCTGATCGGCGGCCTCTGTTGGGGCGTCTTCCTTTCGGCGGTTTCTCGCTCTCAGTTGATGGCTTACCAACTGGCGATGCTGACCTCGTTTTTGCCCGCATTCCTGCTCTCCGGGTTCATCTTCGCCATTGAGAACATGCCGCTCGTCATCCAGATCGTCTCCTATTTCTTCCCGTCGCGCTATTTCATCGCCATCCTGCGAGGACTGTTTCTGAAGGGGGTTGGATTGCAGGTCTTCTGGCTGGAGGCCTTGCTGCTGGTGCTTTACGCGCTGGGCATCTTCTTGGCCGCCAGCCGGAAGCTCCGGCAAAAGATCGGTTGAAAACGATGTGGAGAAGAATTCGCGAAATCCTGCGCAAAGAATTCCGGCAAGTGCTCCGCGAGCCGCGCCTGCGGGGCATGCTGCTGGCGCCGCCGGTCATCCAGCTATTGGTGTTCGGCTACGCCGTGAATCTGGACGTCGAAAACAGCCGCATCGCCTGGAGGGACCAGGATCAGACCCCGGCCAGCCGCGCTCTGCGCGACTCCTTCCAGGGTTCGCGGCACTTCCGCATCGCCGCCGAGCCATCCTCCGATGCTGAGATTCAGCGGCTTTTGGACCACGGCGATGTGGACCTCGCCGTACACGTGCTGCCCGGTTTCGCCCGGGACCTGGAGCGCGACCGCACCGCCTCGGTGCAGGTCTTGGTGGACGGAACCAACTCGAACACCGCCTCGATCGTGGCCGCCCACGCCGCCGGCGTCGTCTCGGCCTATGCCAATCAGGCCATGTCCATTCAGATGAAACAGCGGCTCGTCGGGCGCACCATGGCCGCCGGCGGCCCCGTGCATCTGGAAATCCCGGAACTAACCGTGCGCAACCGGGTTTGGTTCAACCCCGACCTCAGGAGCCGCTTCTTCTTCGTCCCCGGCGTGGTGGTCAACATCATCACCCTGGTGACGCTGTCTCTGACCGCCATGGCCATCGTGCGCGAGCGCGAGATCGGCACCATGGAGCAGCTCATGGTGACGCCCATCCGTCCGTTCGAGCTGATCCTCGGCAAGACCTTGCCCTTCTCGATCATCGGACTGGCCGACGTGCTGCTGGTAACCGGCGCGGCGGTGCTGGTGTTTCACATGCCCGTGCGCGGCAGCCTGCTGCTGCTTCTCGTGGCTTCGGCGCTGTTTCTGCTCACCACGTTGGGCGTGGGACTGTTCATTTCGACCATCTGCCACACTCAGCAGCAGGCCATGATGTCGTCGTTCTTTTTCTTCAACCCCGCCTTCATGCTCAGCGGCTTCACCTTTCCCATCCGCAACATGCCCGCGCCGGTGCAGCTCATCACCTACTTGAACCCTGTCCGCTACATGATGGAGATCGTGCGCGGCCTGTTCCTGAAAGGCGTGGGAATCTCGGTGCTATGGCCGCAGCTTGTGGCGCTGGCCGTCCTGGGATCGGCCATCTTGACGCTCAGCGTTCTGCGTTTCCACAAGCGGCTCGACTAACAGGTCCGTGCGCACGCGGGCGGATCTTGCACTCGTTCAGCTTGTCATTGAGGCGGGCGGCGCTCCTCAGCGCCGGCCGAAGGTGTAGCCGACACCTATGCCCAGCCTGAGGAACGGCTCCCATCCGAGGCGGACCTCGGGCGCCACATACACGTTTTTCGAGACATACGCCTTGACGCCAAAACCGCCGCCGAAGATCAGCGCCCAGCCGCCCGACCCGTACGGGCCGCGGTGGAGCTGTGCGCCGGCGCCGAAGAACCAGTACGGCCTCGCTCGCTGGGAAGAGCCGAAAGTCCAACTCAGGTTGGCGTTTAGCTGGTAGTCGTGGTCAACCCCCGGCCCCTTGGCGAAGACGAACTCCGGATAGAAGGCCCACCTGCGGCTCAAGTAGAAGTGCGCCGCACTGCCCGTGTAAAAGTGCGGCAGGTCGCAAAAGCCCTCATCCACAAAACAGGCGTAACCCGCGTTCGCCTGAAGGTCGATGGAACCGGTCTGGGCGCCCAGGGCGGAGGCCCAAAGCGCCACGAGGAGGAGGCGGAAGGCACTGCGCACGCGGTTAAGACCCGCAATTGCCGCTCGAACTGGAATTCCCATTTGTGGCTCAGGTGCCAGAATATCATCTCTCCACGCCGTCAATTCCTACAAGCCTTTCCAGTGCGGCGGTCCCGTGTATGGCCGTATGTGGCGCCCTGCTGCCTCCCAGCGCTATAGAGCGCCGAAACCGCGCCGCGCTCAGCGGCCACTTGCCGACACGTAGCGGCTCGAGTGACGGAGTTTCGGCGCACGCCGCCACTCCTTTAGGCCAAAGGTACTAGTACGACGGTATTCAATTGCTAACCAATGCACTATTGCCCGAAACCAGAGGCCTGCCGCATGCTTGGGTTTGGCGGCCCTGGAATGGCAGAAGCTCCGCTAGATTCAGGGCAGCCAAAGTCGTGGCTGAGGCTGTGAGGTGCGCGATGGAGCACACGAGTTTCTTCCGGGATGAGCGAGGCCAGGACCTGATTGAGTACACACTGCTTTTGGCGATGATCACTGTCGCTGGAGCCGCTCTGTTCATGGGGCAGGACAAGAGCATCCGAAATATCTGGGATCTGGCCACCAACAACCTGAAAACCGTGGCCGGCAACTGACGGTCGTTACAAGTTCCCGCCGTACGGCTGCTTTCCTGTATACTGGCCCTGTCAGGAGGGTAGCATGTCCATCAACCGTCGAAACTTTCTTTTGAACACTGGCGCGGCAGCGGCTGCGGCTCTTACGGCGGCGCGCATGCCCGTATGGGCTGCGGCTCCGCGCAGGGCGAGCGACGTCATCTTGCTCGGCCCTGATAAGATCCGGCTTTCGCGCCTGGCCGCCGGACTGGGCACCATCGGCGGCAGTGTTCAGCGGCAACTGGGACTGGAGGGCGTGGCCGATCACTTGCAAGCGGGCTTTGATCAGGGGATCACCTTCTGGGACACGGCGGATTCCTACCGCACGCACCCGCACGTCAAGCAGGCGCTCACGCGGGTGCCGCGCGAGAAGGTCGCCATAATGACCAAGACCTCGGCGCGCACGGCAGATCAAATGCGGGCCGCCCTGGACCGCTTCCGTCTGGAAATGGGCACCGACTACATCGACATTCTTCTGCTGCATGCGCTCACCAATCCGGCCTGGCCGGAGGAGCGGGCAGGCGCCATGGAGGTGCTCAGCGAGGCCAAACAAAAGGGCATTGTGCGCACCTTGGGCTGCTCCTGCCATTCCGTGCCGGCCCTGGAGACGGCGGCCAAGACGCCCTGGGTGTCGGTGGTTCTGGCGCGAATCAATCCGGCGGGCATGAAAATGGACGACCAGCCGGACGTCGTCATCCCCGTGCTCCGGCGGATCAAGGCCGCGGGCAAGGGCCTGATCGGCATGAAGATCCTCGGCGAAGGCGGCCTGAGGGACCGCGTCGACGAGTGCCTGCGCTATGCTCTTTCGCTGGACTGCGTGGACTGCTTCACCATCGGGGCCGCCAACCGCGAGGAGTTGTCCGATCTGGTCAAGCGCATTCCGGCCGCGTCGCAGATGGCGGCAGCGGCCTGACGTTCGGGAATCCTCAGTACAAACCGATCACGCGAAACGCAGGGGGCTTGGCGGGCGCCGGCTCGATCGTGATTTCGACCTCGGGCTCGCCGCTCGCAGCGCATTCGAAGAAGTGATCGCCTGGGCTCCACACTTCAAAGACACGGCCGGCCACAGTGAGCCGGTGCGCGCAGGATTCCGGCCAGAAATAGAGCCCCAGATACAGGCGCGTTCCGGCGCCCTCCAGGCGCACCCGGGCCCGGCCGTACATGGGCCGCCAGCTCCCTTCCACCGGCGGGCCGAAGCCTTCCAATAGGTGCGCTTCGGCCCACGGCTCGCCGGCCAGCACGTACGGCCGCTCTTGCGGGAGAGCGCCCTTGCGCGCGGTGAGAACGTAGTACTGCGTGCCGGCGCCTTCGGAAGCCAGCAGCGAGAATCCGGCCCCGTGCAGCATCGCGAGCGCTTCGTCCGGAGAAAAGGTCTCGCCGTGCCACGTATCCCGCCGGCGCGTTCGGGCCTGTGGCGACTGGTCCCCGTTCAACTGAAACTTGAAGGCGCCGCCCGGCTTGAGCACCCGCGCGGCTTCCCGCACGTAGTTCTCAATGACCTCGCGCGAGGGGATATGCTGGAACACGATGTAGCTGAAGACCAGATCCGCGGAGCTATCGGCCACCGGCGCCAGGTCCGCCCCATTGCTCACGTGCAGTCTAACGTTGGGAAAACCAGCCAGCCGCTCGCGCGCCAGGGCGATCATCTCCGGGGAAATGTCCAGGGCTTCCACGCGCCCGAAGTCGCGGGCGAACCACTGGGTCATGCGCCCCGCCCCGCAGCCGATCTCGACCACGGTGCAGGCCGAGGGCGGAGCGCCGTTGAGCAGGATGGGAAGATAGGGCAGGACTAATTGCTTGTAGTTGGCCTCGCCGGCAGCGTCAAAATCGGCCACATCGGTAGGGCGGTCGCGCGTGTAGATGAACCGCTCGGCGTCCTGGCGCGCCCGCCTGTCCCAATCCTCGCGCATCCGCTCAAGCCAGTCCACGAATTCAGCATAAACCACAGCCGTAGGATGAGCCCGGCGGCGCCTGCGCACAAGGCCCCGCTCCAGGCGAGGTTTTCAGCTTCAGATCTCCCGGACTACTTCAAATCCCATCAGCCGTCCCATGCGTTCGATGGACCGCAGGTGGTCGCCATAGAAGACCACCCGGTGGAGCCCGGCGGAAAAGGTTTGCAGCCACTTTTCGGCGTCGCTGACGCGGGTCCGGACTTGGGTGCGGCAACCGCGGTCGCTGTCGGTCACCGGACCTGTGACTTCCGCGGTGGAGACCAGCATGCGCCGCGGGCTGGTGAAACGGGCCACGGTGACCGTCTCCGCCGAAGGCATCAGCACCTGCAATACCGCGCCCTCGTTGGTCTCCAGGTGGTTGCGGATGATGTAGGGGAATGACGGTCCGTCGATTCCTTTCATCTTGGTGGCGGCCACGCAGTGCGCGTGGATCACCTCATTGCGGCTGACGTCGAACACCGGGTCAGAGACGAATCCCGGCATGCCCGAAAACGAGGTGATCAGCATCTGGGTCATAAGCGAAGCCAGGTCCGCCTCGCAGACGCCGTACAGCCCCGCGTCGTTGAACTTCGACCACGCGATGCAGGGATAGCCCGGCAGCGTGGGCGCCGGAATCGACCCGAAACAGTCGATCGTGAAGGCGTTGGCCTGTTCGCGTTTCAGCATTTCTCCCAGCCCCAGATAAAAACGCACGCCGTCGAGGATCTCTTTCGGAGAGGGTTCCACCACTCGCAAAGCGCCCCGGACGAACTCATCGGCGGCCTGCTTTGCTTGCCTCTCGCTGACGGAATCGAAGGCGCTTTTCAGGTCGGAGCTGGAGACGAACTTGAACTGCGTGCCGAAGTGTTTGGCGAAGCCATCCGCCGCAGCCTTGCGGTTCTCCGTCTCGGCTGCGGCCACCAGGGCCTTGCTGCTGCGCATGTGATGCACGGTCCGGAATATGCGCATGTAGGGGTCCAGGTCGCCGTAGCTGCTGGAGGCCACGACCTCCAGTTTCCGCCCTCCGGCGCGCAGCCCCGCTATGCTCGACCAGGCATGCGTGGCATAGGGGCGCGAAAAGAACAGGGCGGGGACTTCGAGCGAATTCACCAAGGTCTGAAGCGGCGGCGTAGGTTGCGCCACGGGCACGATGAGGACCCCGTCGACACTGCCGGTCTTGGACAGCCACGGCTTGACCTCCTCGGGCGACCGCAGCAGTTCGCCGCCGGTAAAGCGCACCGAATCCGCATTCTTGCGTTCCACCTCGGCAAGGCGGGCTTCGACCTCGGCGACTTCTTTGGCTTGGTCCAGCGTTGGCTTAGGCCAGTGTGGCTGCGGAGCGCCGAGGTAGACCTTGGCGACCATCGCCGGACCGTTCCAAGGCATCTGGGCCGCTCCGGAAGCATCCAGCCGGAGGCGTGAGAACGCGGCAGCCACGAGGGTTGCACTGAATTCTCTGCGGCTCATAGGGCACAGGGTATGGAGCATGGCGTTCCTCTCTTGCCGGCAGCGTCCTCAGAGGGCCGCTGCGGCCCGCGCCGGAGCAGCTCGGGACCTGCCAGGCGTCGTTCATTCTACACCCAGCGCGTTGCAGTGGGAGCGCTAGTCTTTTCTCATGCGCCATGAGCCAGAAGGCTGCCGCGGATTCTTACGCAAGATGAGCCTGAAGCGGAGCGGGGCGCCTGCTCGCCGGTTCCGCACCACATACAGAGAATTGGATGGCCGCGGCGTTCTTCGAAAGGGTGGCCATCCGTTTGCGTTTCCAGGGAGTGGCTCGTCGGCGGGGCCACGACGTGGGATGAAAAAGGGCGGCGGGTAAAGGGGGCCAAGGCCGACAGGAATGTCGGCCGCAGGCCTGGAGGCCTGCCCCACAAGAACAGGCCGCAGGCAAGGATGTCTGCCCCACAAAGAGGCTGCCTCACAAAAACCGCGTGCCCCAAAAGGAGAGCCTGTTGTTCAGCAGGAGGCATGTGCGATTGCCGGGAGATGCCGGGCGGCATCTTCACAGGACGCGAACACGGGGAAGGGAGGGCGGTGGGTGAAGGGGGGCAAGGCCGACAGGAATGTCGGCCGCAGGCCTGGAGGCCTGCCCCACAAGAACAGGCCGCAGGCAAGAATGTCTGCCCCACAAGATGGGGCCACCCCAGTGAGAACGGCTGCCCCACGACGAGAAGCAACCTTAACATGAGAGTGACTGTTTCACGGGGCTGTTGGAGGGTTCTGCTGGAGATGGAATTGGCGTCCCCAGCGGGATTCGAACCCGCGTTACCGCCGTGAAAGGGCGATGTCCTAGGCCGGGCTAGACGATGGGGACGGCTTCAAGATGCAAGGACTGCTGCTTCTTCTAATCTAGCGGCCGGACTGCGGCCGCGTCAACCGCACGTTCCGCGTCCCAACCCAAACCAGAAAGTTCCCCTTGTTCGCAGAGAAAAGGCGCCAGTCGCCGTGTGCAAACCGGTTGAGCCGCTGCTGCGCAGTTGCGGTGTTGCTAGCCGCGCGGTGGGTTGATAACATCAGCAAGACTGCGATGTGGACTCAGGACTACACCCCTTTGGGCGGCAGCCTGGCCTGGTCGACGCTGGCGGCCGCGCTTCCGATCTTTGTGCTGCTTTATCTGTTAGGCGTTCGCCGCAGGCCCGCCTGGCAAGCAGCGTTGAGCGGAACGGGCACAGCCGCCGCAGCCGCCGTACTGATCTATCGCATGCCGGTGGGCACCATGGTAAGCGCGGTGGGCTACGGCGGGGCGTTCGGGTTGTTTCCCATCGGCTGGATCGTTTTCACCGCGATTCTGCTCTACCGGCTGACGGTTGAAACGGGCAAGTTCGAAATCATCAAGGATTCGATCGGCAGCCTCACGCAGGACCGGCGGTTGCAGGCGTTGCTCATCGCCTTCGCGTTCGGCGCGTTCATTGAAGGCGCGGCGGGATTTGGTACGCCGGTGGCGGTGGCAGCAGCCATGCTGACGGGGCTGGGTTTCTCGCCGTTTTATGCGGCGGGCATTTGCCTGCTGGCCAATACCGCTCCGGTGGCCTTCGGCTCGATCGGCACGCCGGTGATCACGCTGGCGGCGGTGACGGGCCTGCCGCTGGAGAGGCTCAGCGCGGGCGTGGGCCGGATCTGTGCGCCCGTGTCATTGTTTATTCCGGCGTATCTGATCGGGGTGATGGGAGGCTGGAAGGCCTCGCGGCGGGTGCTGCCCGCGATCGCGGTGTGCGGAGCATCGTTCGCCGTGACGCAGTTGCTGGTCTCCAATTACCTGGGCCCGCAGCTCACCGACATTCTGAGCTCGCTGGCGACCATGGGTTCGCTGGTGGCGCTATTGGCGGTGTGGAAGCCGAAAGACCATTTCGAGCTTGGCGGCAACGCCGTGGCGCAGGCAGCGTCGCCGCGCCATGCCCGCAGCCAGGTGCTGCATGCCTGGAGTCCGTACATCGTCTTGGTGGTCCTGGTGCTGCTTTGGGGCTTCTACAAGGGGCCGCTGAATCAGGTGAGCCTGGTCTTCCCGTGGCCGGGGCTGCACGAAAAGGTGATCCAGACGGCGCCGGTGGCCGCTTCTCCGACGCCCTACCGTGCGATCTTCCGCTTCGAATGGCTGGCGGCGCCGGGCACCGCGTGTCTGATCGCCTGCTTTCTAACGGCGGCTTTGCTGGGGATGAGCCCCGGCGCCTTCCTGCGGGTGCTGGCGAAGACCTTCCGTCAAATGTTTTTGTCGCTGGTCACGATTGCTTCCGTGCTGGCGCTGGCGTTCTTGATGAACTACAGCGGGGCCACGGCGACGCTCGGCCTGGCTTTTGCCGCCACAGGGATCTTGTTCCCGTTCTTCAGCGCGATGCTCGGGTGGCTCGGGGTGTTCCTGACGGGTTCGGACACGTCGGCCAACGCGCTGTTCGGGAACCTACAAGTGGTGACGGCGGGGAGGCTGGGCTTGAGCCCGGTGCTGATGGCTGCCGCCAACTCGAGCGGCGGGGTGATGGGCAAAATGATCAGCCTCCAGAGCATTGCTGTGGCGGCCGCGGCCACGGGGATGCGCGCCGCAGAGGAAGGCAAGCTGTTCCGATTCACTTTGCGGCACAGCATCGTGTTGGCGTCCGCCATCGGTCTGGTGACCGTGTTCTACGCTTATGTGATGCCGCAGTGGGCGCCTTGATGCCCGGATCCGGCGGCTCGGCTATACTGCCGGTTTGCAGGCGACTCTGACACACAAGCCGTTGCTGATCGGGATTGCAGGCCCCTCCTGCGCAGGGAAGACCGAGCTGGCCACCAGACTGGCGGCGGAGCTGAACGCGCCGGTGCTGCCGCTGGATTCCTATTACCGGGACTTGGCCCATCTGCCCTTCGAGGAGCGGGTTCGGTGGAACTTCGACGTGCCCGAAGCGCTCGATGAAGAATTGATCGCCGAGCACGTGCGCCGGCTCGGAGAAGGGCAGGAGATCGAGGCGCCGGTCTACGACTTCACGCGGCACGTGCGGAGCCAACAGGTGCGGCGGATCCGGGCGGAGCGCTTCGCCGTCGTTGAGGGGCTGTTCACGCTGTACTGGGAGAAGGTGAGAAGCCTGCTGCCGGTGAAGATCTACGTAGGCGCGCCGGAGGAGGTGTGCCTGGAGCGGCGCCTGGAGCGTGACGTGCGGGAGCGGGGGCGGACGCCGGAATCGGTGCGCGAGCAGTTCCAGTCGACTGTGGCTCCCATGGCGCGGCTGTACATTCTGCGCACCGCGGCTTACGCGGACCTGATCCTGAGCGGCGTGCAACCCCTCGAGGAATCGGCGGCCGCGGCGCTGCGGCTGATCCGGGAGAGGGCTTGAATGCGGGTTGCGGCCATCGCCGATGACACTACCGGGGCGCTGGAAGTGGGCGCCAAGCTGGCGGCGGCAGGCATCCGGACCATCGTGGCCGAGGGTCTGCGAGCGGGGAGGGAGGCCGAGGCGCTAGTGATCGATGCGCGGAGCCGGCGCATGGGCCCGCAGGAGGCGTACCAGCGGGTGGGACAACTGGCGCGGGAACTTAGAAGCGCAGGCGTGGAGCACGTCTACAAGAAGACGGACTCGACGCTGCGGGGCAACATTGCAGCGGAGTTCCAGGCGCTGGTGGAGGTGTTTGCAGAAAGGCCGCTGTTGTATGTGCCGGCCTACCCGCAGATGGGCCGCACGGTGCGCAACGGCGAGTTGTTCGTGTACGGCAAACCGCTGGCGGAGACGGAGTTCGCACGGGACGCCTTGAACCCGGCCACGGAGGGCAATCTTGCGGCGCTGTTGGCTGCCGGATGCCGCGCGCCGGTGCGGCTGGTAGCGGATTTGGCGGAACTGGAGGGAGTGTTGCGGGAAGCGCCGGGCGGAAGCGTGGTGGTCTGCGACGGGACGGCGTCCGCCGACCTGGAGAAGGCCGCGCAGGCGCTGGGCGCATCCGGCAGGCAGTGCGTGGCCGCGGGCACGGCTGGGTTCTGCGAGCCGTGGGCCGAGGCGCTGCCGCTGCGACGGCGAGTGCAGCGCCGGCAGGTGAAGGTACGGCGCTGTCTGGTGGCCAGCGGCAGCCGGAATCCGGTTACGGCACGGCAGCTTGCCCGGGCGGACGAGCTCGGCATGCGGGTATGGCAACTGGCGGACAGCGCGGCCGAGGATGACGCCACCGTTCAGGAACTGGCCGCGGCGTTGCGGAAGGAGCCTTGGGCGGCGCTGGCCACCTCGGGCCGGAGCGCCGAGGACGTTTCGCTTCGCATCGGGAGCATGGTGCGGCGGGTTGTCGAGCAGGTGGAGCTGGACGGGTTGGTGGTGTTCGGCGGAGACACCGCGGCGGGCGTGCTGCGGGCTCTGGACGTTGAGGAGGTGGAGCCGCTCGGGGAGCTGCTGCCGGGAGTTCCGTTGTCGTGGGTTCAGCACGGGGACAAGCGCCTGGCGTTCGTGACCAAGGCGGGCGGCTTTGGCGGCGTGGAGCTGGTGGGAGAACTACGCAGGGCGTTGGGAGAAGACCGATGATTTTCGGCATCACGATGGGCGATTCGAGCGGGGTCGGGCCGGAGATTCTGTTGAAAGCTTTCCGGGATGGGCAGTTGCGGCATCCGGTGATCGCGTTTGGCGATCTGGAGGTGCTGGAGCGATGCAACCAAGAGCTGGGCTATGGCGTTCGCCTGCGGAGGATTTCAGGCCCGGCGGAGTTCCGCGAAGGCCCGCTCAACGTTGTCGATGCGGGCATCCTGCAAGGCGGCGATGTAAAGCCGGGACGGCTTTCGGCGAAGAGCGGAGCGGCGGCGCGGGAGTACGTGATTGCGGCCACAAGAGCGGCGCTGGACGGCGAGATTGCCGCGCTGGTGACGCTGCCCATGAACAAGGAGGCGACCCAGCTCACGGATCCGCATTTCACCGGGCACACGGAGCTGATCGCAGCGCTGTGCGGCGCGCCAGAGGCGACGATCATGCTCGCCAGCGAGCGGCTCATTGTGACGCACGTGAGCACCCACGTCTCGCTGCGGGAGGCGATTGCGCGCGTGCAGCGGGAGCGCATCCAGCGGGTGATCCGGATGACCTGCGAGGCGGTGCGGACGTTGCGGCCCAACCCGCGCGTGGCCGTGGCGGGCCTGAATCCGCATGCCGGAGAGAATGGCCTGTTCGGCAGGGAAGAGATCGAGGATATCCGTCCGGCGGTGGAATGGGCCCAGGGCCAGGGTCTGCCTGTGGAAGGACCCGTGCCGCCGGACACGGTGTTCTATCTGGCGGTAGAGCGCAAGCGTTATGAAGCGGTGGTGTGCATGTATCACGACCAGGGGCACATACCGCTGAAGCTGTTGGATTTTGAGGGGGGCGTGAACGTGACGCTGGGCTTGCCAATCATCCGAACCTCGGTCGATCATGGAACGGCTTTCGACATTGCCTGGAAGGGCGTCGCATCCACACGAAGCTTGGTGGCCGCGGTGGAGATGGCGGCGGCGCTGGCGGGTGGGAAGGACTAAGGTGGAGCTGTGGTCCATGCACAACTCTGGCGGCTCATGCTGTTGCGGGCAGAGTGGGGGCGTGGAGTGGGCTTCAACTCCGCGGTTGGGTGGGGATGCTTGGCTGTGGTTGCTGGTTGGTTGGGTTTTCTGAGCTGTTTTTGCTGGTTTTCTGCTCCTTGCTGAGCTGGTTTCTGGTTTCGGTTGCCTCTTTGTTTTGTTTAAGTTGGGAGGCCTCCCCCGCCTGCCATAGGCGTTAAAATAAGAGTTGCAATAATGAAAGGCGTGTGCTAGACTGGCCTCATGGATCTGCCCCCCTTGCACGAGAAGGACTGGGAGTATGTATTGACCCTGTTGCCCGAGGATTTGGAGGAATCGGCGCGCCGCGCCAGCGCCTTGCTTCGCTGCCGCCAGATCCCGGATGCTGCCGCCTTGATGCGCCTGGTGTTGGCCTACGCGGTTTCCGACCTGTCGCT
>Ga0101944_10000415_pt1 | contig 127911 bp, 87 predicted proteins | sample DewCreD2012metaG_FD_75245 | JGI IMG/M metagenome (GOLD analysis project Ga0101944, IMG submission 75245) | Hot spring sediment bacterial and archeal communities from British Columbia, Canada, to study Microbial Dark Matter (Phase II) - Dewar... ...
CGACGATGACCTCGGGACCGTAACCGCGCTTCCAGTCCTTGCGGGGGATCCAGGCAGGCGAGGTTGCGGAGTTTGTTCCAGAGGTCGAAGCGGCGGGCCATGGCCTCGACGCGACCAGCCCGGCGTGAATGGAATGGTCTGTGTTGGCGACAAACTCAAGTTTGAGCCGGGTGTCTTTCTTGGTAATGGCAGGCACGATGACAGGACGGAACCGCGCCCGCAAAATTCACCCCCTTTTGCAGGCTTTTACCTCACTCGTAAGGATTGGGGTGAAACGGGTTGGTTTATTGAGGTCACAGCCAACGCCGAAGGTAACCGCGAGTTGCGCTGCCGACTCTGGAAGGGACGCCCACAGGCATCTGGCTTGGACCCAGCCCCGGCCGGCTTGGGTGGAGACGCCACCCGTGCCACCCCCGTGCTGTGCCGCCGTAAACGGCGTGACCACAACTGATTCCGGTACTTTCCCGAACACGATCACAAGACCAAAGCCTTCAATCTCAACCCGGCCTGCGGCCTCGCGCTCACGACCCATTCCGGGATCGGCGCGCGCTGGCAAAGCATGCTTGCCCTTGGGGCCGGTCCGGTGCTAAACCACTGTCCGTCAGCCTTCGCCAGCTTCCACAATCCGGATTGACCCGGCGTGGCGGAGCGGAGTCCTGGCCTCACGCAAATGAGACGAAGCCTGAACGGAGCCTTCCCATGAACACCTGTATTAACCGCCGCTGTTTCCTTCACCACGCCGGCCTGGGCCTGGCCGCCCTCGGCGCCGCGTTTCCCTTCGCTGGAACCATCTTCCGGGCCGCTGCCACGCCCGCCGCACCACCGACTCCGCGCACGCGCGTCGGCAAGGTCTATCTCGGCCATCCGAATCCCGGCTGGCCAATGGCGTCGGTGGATCTCGAAGCGGAAATCCGGCGCTTTGAAAACTACTTCGCCAAACTGGCGCCGGAGTTGGCGGACGTGGACTTCGTGGACGCTGGCCTGGTGCGCACGAACGAGCAGCTCGCCGCCGCCCGGGAGAAATTCCAAGACGTGGACGGCATCCTGGCCATTCATGTGACCATGGGCACCGGGCCGCACATCAAGGCACTGCTGGAGACCGGCCGGCCCATGGTGGTGTTCTTCATGCCGTACAGCGGCCATGAGTGGCACATCATCGCCGGCCTCCAGCGCGAGGGGAAACTCATCGAGGCGCTGCCCAGCAGCGATTACCGCGACCTCGCCGTGGCGGTGCGACCGTTCCGCGCCTTGCGGCGGCTGCGCGAGTCCCGCGTCCTGCACATCAGCCAGGGCCCGGCGGACCCGAAGTATTGCGAGGCCGTCCGCGCCAAATTCGGTACGGAAATCGTCTCCCTCGGCCTGCCCGATCTGGAACAGGCCTACCAGGCCGCGGACGCGGCGGCCGTCACGGCTGAAGCCGACCGCTGGATGAACGAGGCCGAGAAGATCGTCGAGCCCACCCGCGAGGAGATCATCAAGGGCTCGCGCATGTCCGTGGCCTTGCAGGAAATGCTGGTCCAACACCGGGCGATTGCCGTGACCATGAACTGTCTGGGCATGGGACTGGTGGACCGTGGCATGGGCTACCCGTGCCTGGGTTTCGTGCGGCTGAACAACGCCGGCCAGTGCGGCGTGTGCGAGGCGGATCTCAAGTCCACCCTCACCCAGCTCATCTTCCTGCACCTGGTCGGCAAGCCGGGTTTCGTGACCGATCCGCTGTTCGATTACGCCACCAGCGCGATCATCCACGCGCATTGCGTCGCCGCCACGCAGATGGAAGGGCCGGGCAGCCCGGCGTCACCGTACGTCATCCGCAGCCACCTCGAGGACAACAAGGGTGTGTCCCTCCAAGTTCGGCTGCCCGTCGGCCAGAAGGTCTCGATGGCGCGGTTGATCGGCACCGAGCTGATGCTGTTCGCGACCGGGGACGCGGTGGACAGTCCTTTCGAGGAGCGTGCCTGCCGCACCAAGCTGACCATGCGCGTGGCAAATCCGGAGCGCTTCCTCGAAAACTGGTCCAGCGGCCTGCACCGGGTGGTGTTTTACGGCGACCACACGCGGGACCTGCGCCGGTTCTGCCGGTTCGCGGGCATCCGGATCCTGCGCGAGGGCGAGGAAGACCTCCGCAACGTGCCGGGACTCGAGTGGGAGACCTACGTGCATGCGTGAGGCACCCGGAGGAAGCGAAGGCTGATCCGCGGCAACCGTTAGTCGGAACACCACACCACGCACGCTCACCGCCGAAAGATCAGCGGCGGAGTGCTCCGCTTCAAGCGGGGCTCCCCAGCCGACTTTTGACCATGCCGGCCAGGTGCGTGACCTCGTCCAGTTGCAAGCGGAGCTTCGGCCAGTCCGGTTCTTCAAGGTCGAAGCCGGGATAACGGTCGGTGAAATAAACTTCGGCGAGCGCGCTGCACAACGGTTTGGCAGGCGGGAACAGGTCGGACTCGCGGACCTGGAGTTCGTTCGCGAGCGCCTGCAGGTCGTGGGTTCTCACCAGGGGCCAGCCCAAGCGGATCAACTCCGCCTTGAGCAGTTTCTCCAGCACCTCCGCCAGCTTGCTCCGGCACATCGCGTAGGCCAGTTCCCGCACGGCCAGCGCCCGCAAGCCCGCGAGGTCCGCCTCGGCCAGGCGGAGCCAGTCGGCGGGGTTGTTGGAGTCAGTTTTCCGTGGCAAGCAGCACCCCTTCCGTTTTGACCGTGCCAAAGAAGAAATCCCCCCCGACTTCTTTCTCCCGCAGCCGGGCGGGCGTGATGGGAACCAGGGTCAACGAAGGCCGCGGCCAGATGTGCCAGATGGCTTCGCGAAACCGCCGCGCCGCCTCCAACTGACGTTCGGCGCCGTCGGCCACCAGGCACAGGTCCACGTCGCTGTCCGGGCGCGCCTCGCCCCGGGCGTGCGAGCCGAACAGGATGACCTGCCGCAGCGGCAGGGCGGCGTGCATCGCCTCCAGACATTGCCGCAACGCCTCGCGCTGCGGGGCGAGTGTGGCGGGCAGATTGTCCAGTAGCAACTTCACGGTGGGAACATAGCCACCGCGGCTTGGAATCAGCAAGCGCGCCGAGGAAGCCGAAGGCTGCCGGCGCCCAATCAGCGCGAAGTCCACGAGTCCACTTTTTCGGCTCGCCTCCGGCGACGATTCCCGTTACGGGTGACGCCCGTAATTATGTCCATGAACATCATCTCCCACCCGGCCGCCGCCGGCTTGCTGGCCGGCGCCCTGTTCCTCACCGCCTGCTCGTCCACCAGCGGTTCCCGCGCCGCCGGACAGGTCTTCAATGGCCGCGATCTCAACGGCTGGACCTACCGTCTGGCCAAACCCGACGTGCCGATGGACGCGGTCTGGTCCGTCCGGGACGGCATCCTGATTTGCAAGGGCGAGCCGCTGGGTTACCTGGCCACGACGCGTAAGTTCACGAACGTCCGCGTGGTGGTCGAGTGGCGCTGGGCGCCCGGCACCAAACCCGGCAACAGCGGCGTGCTGCTGCGGATCAATGGCGAGCCCCGCGCCCTGCCGCGCTGCCTTGAAGCCCAGCTCCAAAGCGGCAACGCCGGCGACCTGCTCGGCTTGCACGGCATGGGCATCAGCGGTGATCCGACGCGGATTCGAAAGGTCGCCGGACATGAGCTGGCCGGCGACATCACCATCGTCGGCAAAAAGGCCGCGCTCGAAAAGCCGCCCGGTGAGTGGAACCGTTACGAAATCAAACTCCGCGGCGGCTCACTCAAGGCCTGGGTGAACGGTACCCTGGCCAACGAGGCCACGGACTGCGAGGTGACCGCCGGTCCGGTGGGCTTCCAGTCCGAAGGCGGCGAAATCCATTTCCGCAAAATCGAGGTGACGGCGCTGCCGTAAACGCCACCCCGCGGACGGGCGCAGACCGGAGTTGCGCCGGGACGGCAATGGTTGGAAGCTGCGCGGCGTGACCGAGCCAGTTCGCAAAACGCCTCGCGACAGCGCGGTCGAGGCCCGTTACATCGTCCTGCCCCAGCACGCGAACGACCTCGGCATCGCGTTTGGCGGCACCATCATGTCCTGGGTGGACATGGTGGCGGCAATGGCGGCGCAGCGGCATTGCGGGCGCAAGGTGGTAACCGTGAGCATTGACCGGATGTCATTCCTCGCGCCCTGCCATATCGGCGACCACGTCCTGCTGCGCGCGTCGGTGAATTACGTCGGCCACACTTCGATGGAGGTGGGGGTGCAGGTGTTGCGGGAGAATCCGTACAGCGGCGGGCGCGTGCGGGCGACGACGGCCTACCTCACGTTTGTGGCGCTGGACGAACGCGAGAAGCCCACGCCGATTCCGCCGTTGCATCCGGAAACACCCGACGAGGTGCGACGCTTTGAGAATGCGAAGCTCCGTGTCGCCGCGCGCAAGGAACTGCTCGCCCGGCTGCGTGTGGGCAGCGGATCGGCCGCCTGAGTTGCGGGAACCGGGGTTGCGCCGGATGGGAATTCGACGCCACGGGGAGCATCGGTTTTCGGTTTAAACCCTTCCCTGTCATCCGAATGTTCTGCTCGGGGAAAGCAGGCCAACGGGCGGGAGCGTCGGTCGGCATACCGTATCGGTGCGTGCGCTCCGAAAACCTACAGGCGCCGCCCCGGTTGAGTGCCTCTAGCGTCGGTCCCCGCTGGTTGCCCTTACAACGCCACCATGCGGTAGAAATAGACCGATTCGCCGGCCGGCGGCAGCACCCAGAACTCCAGATCCCCCGTCGTGGACGGGATGACGTTGGTCACCACTTCCCAGCCACCCGTGCCCAGGGCCGGGCGGGCTTCCAGCCGGTAGGCACGGCCGGCCGCGCCGTTGAATGTCAGGTAGAGCCGGCCGTTTGCGAGGCGCGCGGCCAGAATCCGCACCGTGAATTCGGCCGGGCCGGTCCCGGCTTCGTACTCGCGACGGTTGCTCAGTCCGTCGCCGTCCGGATCGCCGTCCGCCCCGTTGAAGCCGAGCGCCGAATCCGGATCAAGGCCGTGGGCCAGTTCCCAGTCATCGGGCAGCCCGTCACCGTCGCCATCCGCGCCCGGCAACGGCGCGGGGCGGCCCGGCGTGGGCCGGCTGACGCGCCAGTTCAACGGCTCGTTGCCATACTGGCCGGACGCGATGCGATGTAGCGCCAGCCCGGTGCCCGCGGCGCCCGTCGGCCACGGCAGCGAGGGCTGGTAATGGATGGCTTCGACGAGCAATTGCGGCACGAACCCGGCGTCGGGGTGCGGTGGCAGTTGCGGTGCGTCAGGCCGGAAGAGCGCCAGCCGTTCGCCCTCGTTGGCCAGCCGCCCGCTGAACGGCCCGAAGACCGGTACCGCGTCAGGCACCGAGTAGCGCGCGCGGAAGGCGGCCAGCGTCGGCGCGTTCGTGGCGGGGTCGAAATTCACCACCAGCGCATAGCCGTCCGCGGGCAGCGTCACGCCCGCCGCGAACACGAACTGGATGCCGTCCGCAAGCCGCCAGGTGTTCGTGGTGTGGCCCGGGTCGTACAAGTTCACAGCCGACGCGCCCGGGTTGTGGAGTTCCACGTACTCGTGCTCGGGCACCTCGACGCCCACACCGCCCTGCGGAGTGGACGGTTGAAACATGATCTCCGAGATGACCACCGGCCCGACGAGCGGGTGAGTGTTGGGCAGGCCGCGGCCCTGGCGAAATTGCGCCACGCTGGTGGGCTGGTCCACGCCAAACGTCCGCGCGGCGAGCGGCACGAAGTCCACGCCCTGGCTGGTGGCGAAGCGCCCGAGGGACACGCCGTTCCCGGCGGCGCCAAACCGGGCAGAAGCGCGGTAGCCAGTGAATTCGCCGGCCGCATCGGTGGCCGAGAGACACACCTCGCCGCCGTGGGCGGAGTTGAGTGTAAAGGCGAGATCGCCCAAGGCCGGGGCGTTGAACTCGCCTTCGTAGATCACGAAATAACCGCCGGCGGACAACACGCTGCCGGCCGGCAGACGGTACTTCCGCCAGTTCTTGAGGCTGTTGCTCAAGTACCAGCCGCCGAGGTCCACCGGGGTCGGACCGGGGTTGTGCAACTCGATGGCGTCTTCGAGCGGCGGGTCGGTGTGCGTGAGGACTTCATTGATGACCACCGAGGCCAGCGGCAGGTAATTGGCGGCGCCCGGCGACACGGTGTCCGGGAAGCGCACGACCTCTGCGGCACCGTCCGGGAAGCGGCCTTCGCTGACCTCCGCCGCCTGCACCAGCAGGTCCACCGAATCCACCGTGCTGCTGTCCGGGCCGTAGAGGCGCAAGGTTTCGCCCAGGCCATCGAGCCGGAAGCCCAGATGCTCGGGGCCCTTGTTCGTGTTACCGTCGGCCAGCCATACCACGTGACCGCGCGCGGGGATGAAGGTCAGCGGACGGATCACGTGGTTGGTCTGGCCGGCCAGCGACGGATCGTCGCTCAGGCGGAAGCGGCCAACGTCCACCGGGAACGGCTCCGGGTTGAAGACCTCCACCCAGTCGTCACCGGCCGTGACCGCGAGCCATTCATTGAGGCGCACCGTGTTGGGGTTGCCCAACACGGCGGGGGCGGCGTTCGTCGCACCGGGCGTGGGCGCGACCAGCAACTGCCACGCGCCGTCGCGCCGGCCCAGCGCCTGGTCGGCGAGCGTGAAGCCGAATTCCACCGAATCCAGCAACCGCTGGCTCGGATCGAACAAATACACGCCCGCGCCGTTGTCGTTGAGGGCCTCGCCGGTGTTCAACGGGGCCTTGGACGTGGTGGAGGCCGGCTCCGCGCCGTTGCAGTCCACCACCAGATAACCGTGCGCCGGGAGGGTGACGCCGCTTGGGAACACCCACTCGCCCGGCTTGAAACCGCCCACGCTGAGACTGTAGCCCGCGAGGTTGACCGGGCTTGAGCCGAGGTTCACCAACTCGATCCAATCCGCCGTGTCCTCAGCACCGGGCCGGCGGTACTTGTCGGCCCGGGCGAACACCTCGTTGACGAGCAGGGTGGTGTTGGTGACCAGATAATTCGGCGCGCCGGGGCTCGCCGAGCCGAAGAACGCGGTGAACATACCGGTGCCGTCGGGCAACAAGCCGTAGGAGACGCCTTCGAGGGCGTTCCGGTAAGAAAGGCGCTGCAGTTCGTTGCCGCTGGTGTCGTAAAGCATCAGCGTGTCGCCGGCGGCGGGGAGGTTGAAGTCGAGATGGTCCGGCCCGGGATTGCCGTCTGCCTTGAGCACGCCGAAGCCGCCGGGGCCGACAAAAGACAACGACGTGATCTGCTGCAACGCGTTGCTGGTGCCGACCCAGAGTCCTTGCAGTGCCGCGGGTAGCCGGGGGTCGAGGTTGAAGAACTCGATCCAGTCGTCCCCGCCCGCCGGTGCGTTCGCCAGAAACTCGTTGATCGCAACGTTGGTTGACACCGCCAGCGCGGCGGCTTCGTTGGCGGCCAGCGGCGTGGGTTCGGTGAGGCGCCAGGTGGCGGCCGCGCCCACGCGGCCCACGCTGAAGCCGTCGGGCTGGAGGCCGTAGGTCACAGCGTCCACGCGCCGGCCTTGCGCGTCCGCCAGCAACAGGGTCTCCCCCGCGCGCTTGAGCGCGAACCCGCTGTGCAGGCCGGGCGGCGAGGTGCGGGTGTCGCACCACACGCGCAGGTAGGCGCCGGCGGCCAGGAGGGTGTTGGCCGGGAACGTGAAGCGGTTGGTGCCATCGCCGCTGAAGCCCCAGTCGGCCAGGTTGGCGGGGGCGGTGCCGGCGTTGAATAACTCCACCCAATCCTCGGTGTCGCCGGTGCTCGCGGCGAAGACCTCGTTCAGCCGCACCGCGGGCGGCGGCGGCTGGGAATTGGCCGCGCCTGGTGTGCCGCCCGTCGTGGCACTGGCGTGCCAGTTGGCCGGGTCGTCGGGATCGCCGTCCGGGTCCGTCATTTCCAGCGAATGACCACCACCGTCGGGCGCGGACGGCCACACCCCTTCGTCGTCGTATTCGACCGAGGTCACCACGCGGCCTGCGCGGTCCAACAGGGCCAGGCGCTCACCACCGTTGCTGAGCGCGCCATCGAACCAACCGGCCACGGTCACGCCGGGGTATCGGGTGGCGAAGGCGTTGGTGTTGGCGTTGCTGGCCAGCACCAGGCGCGCCCCGGCGGCGAACGGCGGGAACGGCTCGGGGAAACGGAATACGACGCCCTCAAAGGTGAAACCGCTCAGGTCCACCGGTACGCCGCCCACGTTGGCCAGTTCGATGAATTCATAGGCGTCGCCGCCGGGCGGATTGTACATGATCTCGGTAAGGCGCACGGGCAGGCCGAGCGTTTCGATTTGGAAGGCGGCCTCGGTGATGGCGCTCCAGTTAGTTTCACTGAGCGAGCGTGCCTTGAGCACCACGTCATGGGTGAGCACCAGAGGCCGGGCGGGGTCGTAGGCGCGGGCGTCGGACGCGACCTCACCGGTGAACATGAGGCGCGGGTCGGCGCCGTTGGTGGTGTAGTAAATGACGCCCTGGAGGTTGCTCATCGTGAGCGCGAAGCCGGCAGGCGCGCGGCCGGCGGGCAGGTTCAAGATCGGCGCGTTGCTCGAGGCCATGAGTCCGGCCCGGTACAGGTGGTCCAGTACGTAGCGCCGCCGCTGCGGAATCCACGTGGTGCCGATGCGGTCGTTGAAGCCGCTGATCGTACCGTTGAGCCGCGCCTTGACCAGGTTGTAGCGCTCGCGGATGCGCGTGTCCGTAAGCGCGCCATTGTTGAAGAAATGGCGGTGGACGCGGTCGGCGAACAGCAGCTTGAACTCCGGGATGCGCTTGAGCGAGTTGAATAATTGGGCGATGTCGGCCGAGCCCCACGGGGGCGAGGTGGTGGAGAGCTGGTTGGCGATCGTGTTCCAGGACGGTGAGTGCCCTTGCAGGCCGAAAGCCCATTCGGCGTCCCAGACGTAAAAGCGGAACGGCGCGCCGGGCACGCGCTCGCGGGCCACGCGCCAATTGTTGTGCGGCCAGTCGTCATTGTCCGCGTAGATAAGCGGGCAGAGGTAGTCCACGAAGTTGGTCAGGTCCAGTCGGCGGGCCAGCTCGAGGTAGTTGGCGGCGTTGGTGAGGTTCATCGTGGCGGCGTAGTTGCGCAGGCTGTTCCAAGCGGTGGCGTCGCCTTCGCGCACTTCGCCCATTTGGGCGATGACGTCCCAGCGTGGGCCGCCGCCGTGGTAGGCGCGCAGGAAGTCCACGTCTATGCGCTCGCACGGGTTGTAGTAGCCCTTGTACACACCGTTCAGGTACAGGTTCACAAACGTGCCCACCGGGGCCGGTTGCCCCACGTCCCGGGCCAGACCGCGCACGACTTCGTCGGTGATGAACGGATTGGAAGGGTCGTTCATCCCCGCGCGGAGCACGAGGGTGTCAAACGATTCCTGCGTGGTGTCCGGGAACAGACGGCGGTTGAGCCGGCCCTGGCCGTACTCGCCGCGGAAGTACAGGCGGAAGGAGTATTTGTTGAACGGCAACTGACTGGATTTGTAGTTGTACTGGCCGCGCACATAATCGCCGCCCTGCACGCGCAGACCGCAATCCACCTGGAACCCGCCGTTGTCCGCCGGGTCAATCCACTCGACCGAGACCGGCCGCTCCCAGGCCGCGCCGCGATAGCGCGGATTGGGCGGTTCCATGATGCCTTTCGAACCGTATAAGTTGTTCGAGGCGGTGACCAGACTCAGCGCCGGCAATCGCAGCCGTTGGGCGGTGATGTTCATCAGGTACGTGTGTGTGCCGATGCGCGAGGGCAGGGCATTGGTCTTGAACGCCGCGGCGCGCACCATCCGGGTGGCGCTCAGGGTGATCGGCTCCCGGTATGCAAAGCCGTTGGTCAACGACGGCGGACTGCCGTTTGTGGTGTACAGGATGGTCGCGCCCGGCGTGGGACAGTACAGCGAAAGGTTGAACGGCCGGCTGAAAAAGCCCCGCGGCACGCTGAAATGCACCTCCGCCACCGCGCCGGTGATGGTGCTGGCGCCGTTGCGCGCGCCGGGCGTGCCCGGCAGGAAATACTTCCACGCGCCGTCTCCGCGCTCACGGCCGTACGAATGGTCCGGGCCTTGCACCGGGTACTCGACATCGCTGACGGCCACACGCGGCAGCTCCGGGCCGAAGAGCCCCAGGTAGCCGCCGTTCGGGTTCAGTTTGAAATTCGTGTGCAACCGCCCGCCTGGCGCGGTGGGTGTGTGGTCCTTGCCGGAAGCGAACACGATCAAATACCCGCCGGCGGGCAGGCTCACCGCCGGGAGCACCCATTTGCCCGGCTCGTCACGCTCGTTGCTCAGCGACCAGCCGAGCAGGTTCACCGGGCTCGCGCCGGCGTTGAACACCTCGATCCAGTCCTCCGGGTCGGCTTCCTCATCGCGGTAGGCGGTGAAGTTCTCGGCCATGAACTCTGTGATCCGCACGTCCGACGGCACCGCCTGCGGGTCCACCGTGTACTCCCAGCCGCCGCCGCCGCTGAACGGATGCGGCACCAGCGAGTCACCCGTGATGCCATGACCGGTCCGCCACGTCACCAGCGCCGGCCCCGGCCTGGCCGCTGCCGCCGGGAACTCAAACAAGTACGGCCCCGCGCCAATGCCCGTTAGGTTCGTGGCAGCCGTGCCGTTGACCTGTAGATCACCCGCGTCCACGCCCAGCACCGGTTTGTTGAAGGTCACCTCAATTTGTGTCAAAGACCGCACTGTGAGCCCGGCCGGCGGCTGGCGGAACGCCACCGATGGCCCTTCCGGGTCGAGCAACTCATACATCCACGACGACCCGGCCGCCGCGGGGTCGAACGTCTGCGGCGGGTTTTCCAGATCCCGGATCGTGTGAAACGTGCTCCACCGGATTTGCACGGGTCCGTAAGCCGGCTGAGGAAAGCTGAATGTGAAGGTTTTGCCGTCGCCGCTCACGCCGGTGGCCGGCAGGTCGTTGACGAGGAAATGCTCCGCCGCCACACCCGTGACCGGCTTGCTGAAGGTCACCGTGATCTGACTCAAACCCGCAAGCAGCCCCGGCTCGGGCGTGACCGCCACCACCGTGGGCGGACCGGACACCGACAGCGTGGCGTTCAGGCCGGCGTCGAAGACCAGGTCGCTACTGCCGGCGCTGACGTTGAAGACCTGGATGGCGAGCGTGTTCACGCCGGCCACCAGCACTTGCGCGGGGTTCGCGATCGGAAAGACCTGCCAGGTCACCGGCTCGGGAGCATTCTCGCCGGCCGTGGCTGTGTACACCGGGTTGCCGTTTGGCGGCCGCAGTGAGGCGACCGGCTTGCCGTTGATCCACGCCAGAAATCCGTCGTCGCAGATCGCCGCCAGTTCCAGCGTCTCGACCTGGACCGGGTTGCTCACGGTGAACGTCCGCCGCAGGTACAGTGTGGTGTAGCCGTTCTGCATGTCGTTCAACGCCGTGCCAGACGCATAACCGGGCTCGCCGTAAGCGAACGGCGCGGTTCCCTCCAGCCAGCCGCTCTCCATAAAACCGGTGAGCCGCCAGGCGGGGAGATCGGCGGGAGAGGGTTCCTGCGTGCCCTTGAAGTAACGCCAGGCGCCGTTGGTGGACACCAGTGAGGACGGTTCTTGAGCGCGGGCGGGCAAGCCGCCGGCCAGGGCCAGCAGCAGCGGTAACAGGCGTCGCTTCATGGACGTAATGCGGCTGACGGTAGTCAATGTCCAGTGCCGTTCAAGCAACGTTTGTGCCGGAAACCGCGCGTCTCAACTCTGGCCGCGATGGGACTTCAGTGAAGCCCGACCTCCGGTTCTCGCGTGCGGCCGGCTTTCAGGCACTTGGCTGTCATCGTTCCGGATCCGGGTGGTAGCTGCGATACGACCCCGCCGCGCCGCGCGGCGATTTCGACTTTGCGGGCCGGCCCGGCTTGGCTAGCTTGCGACGGCCCCAAACGCCTGCACCATCCGGCGGGCGGGGCATGAGCATGGTTGATCTGGAGACAAGGGCGCGCGAGCTGATCCGGACGCTCGGCGCCCGTGCGGCGTTCGCGCAATGGATGGCGGCCAACGACGCGCGGATTCGCGGGTCGGACCTCGACAACGGCCGGGCGCTCGCGGCCGAGCGCACCGCCATTTACACCGCCGCCGTCGGCCTCTGGGCGGAGCGCGAACAAGCGGCCTTCGGCTACGACCGGCCCTTTGCCGTCGTGGCCATCGGCGGCACCGGCCGCGGCGAAATGGCCCCCTGCTCGGACAACGATTTCGCCTTTCTCTTCGACGATGCCATCGAGGGCAACACGTTCCTCAAGCACCTGCAGGACCAGGTCGTGCAGTCGGACCGGTTCGAGCGCGAGCACGGCTTCGCCTGCCAGGCCTTTCCGTTCAACCTCGAGGACGTGCCCACGCTCGGCGGCAAGCAGTTGAACGCCTTCCTCGACCTGCGACCGGTGTACGACCCGCACGGGCTGGGAGCCATTTTCCGCGAGCGCATTCGGGCCACGTGCGACACCTTCGAGCACTTCCTCCATGTGCGCGGCTTTTGGAAAGACCGCTGGGAAAAAGCGGCCGACGAATGCGAGCGGCTGGACAGCTTCGACATCAAAAATGACGGCCTGCGGCTTTTCCTGGCCGGTGTTTGGACGCTGGCCGGCAAACGCTTCCAACACAGCGCGGAAATCTACGCCACGCTTGACGACCCGCGGGACCTCGCCGCCTACGATTTTTTGATGCGCGTCCGCGCCTTTGTCCACCTCCGCCAGCGGGGTCGGCACCGGCCGCTCGGCGGCGGCTACCACCCGGAGGACGTGCTGCACTTCGAGGATTTTCTCGCGTTCGGCGACCTGCTGGGACCGGAGGCCGGGGACCGCGAGCGCTACGAGTTTGCCAACGAGGTGCGCGCGCGGCTGCTCTCGGCGCGCCGGCGCGTGGCCCGCTTTGCCAAGGGCGTCATCCAGCGCGAACTCAAGCAAGGCCGGCCGGTGGCGCCGGGCCATCCCATCGTGCTCGGTCTGGGCGGGCTCAGCCACACCACAGCGCATCTCTGCCAGACTCCCCATGAGAAAAGTCGCGCGGCGCTCGGGCTGTTGCTGGCCGCCCAGCGCTACGGCATGCCGATTGATCCGACCGAGTTGCAGACCACTTTCCGTAACGCCGGCGACTGGTTGGAGCCCGTGCCGGAACTGGCGGCGCTCTTTTACGAACGGCGCGGCAGCCTGGCGCAATCCTTCGCGTTCCTGTCCCAGATTGACGGCGCGGAGGAACGGTTGTTCCCCGGCTACGCGCGGTTCGAGGCCTCGCTCGACGGCCGCGTAATGAACGAAAAGAAGCTGCTGCGCAGCGCCCTCGAGCGGGAAAAGCTCGCGGCGCTGGAGCGCTTCATCGAGGAAGGCCGACAGCTCGCCGCCAGCACGATCTCAACCAGCGCCGACCGCCCGCTGACCATCGGCGAACTGATGCGCCTGGAGGCCACCCAGCTCGACGCCGAGCACCTGGCCGCCGTGCGCTTGGCGCTCAAAACCAAGCGCCTGCCCTTGATGCCCGAGGACGAGGCGCTGCGCGCGGACGAGACGCGCCCGCTCCACGAGCGCTTCTCCAGCGGCATGTCCGGCATCCCGCTTTCGCAATACTACGCGCGGTATCACACGCTCTGCGACTTCACGCCGGAGACGCTGCGCATCGTGGAGTTCCTGCAGCTCCATCGCCGTGAGTTCAAGGAGCGTTCCGAGTCCGGCCTGAACACCGACGACAAGGTGCGGGAACTGGTGGCCCTGTGCGGGGACGAAAACCTCCTGCGCACGCTGCTGGTGTTCACCGGCGCCGACCGCGCGGAATGGGAATCGGACAAACGGGACCCCGCGCGCTGGTTCAACACGCGCGAACTGTACGAGAAGGCGATGAAACGCTTCCGGCCCGGCCTGGACCCCCGGGCGGCGCTGGGCGCGGCCGGCTACTCGCCGCAGGAGCGCGACATTATCGCGGACTTTGGCGATGCCTTTTTCGGCGGCAGCTACCGCCTGTACATCGGCCGGTTCGGGTCGCACCTGCTGCGCCTGGCGGCCCGGCCCGACGACACACCGCCCAAGGTCGTGGTGCTCCGCGACGGCACCTCGGTGATCGTGGGCGTGGCGGCCCGCGACTATCCCGGCCTGGCCGCCACCATCACCGGCTCGCTGTGGACCCAGGGCATTGCATTGCAGCAGGCGCATCTGTTCTCGGCCACGAACCACCACCTGGCGCTGGATTTCTTCCACGTCGCACCGGACGCGCGCGGCCTGCCGGCCGATCTGGCCCGCACCGTCGAGCAGGCTATCACGGCCCGCCGGCACATCGCCGTCGAAGACGAGGCCCACCTGCCGCCCACGCCGGGCGACAAATCGCTCACCGAGCGGAGCGCCGGGCTGTACCGCCTCCACTGCGAGACGGCAAACGGCCCGGACGGGCTGCTGTACGCGCTCACATACAAGGTGTTCCGGCACCTGCGCGGCAACATCTACGGTCTTGAAGCGCGCACCGTGAAGGGCCGCACCTTTGTGAACGTGCATCACAACCTGCCGACCGATCTCTCGCTTGAACAGGCCCGTGCCATCGTCCGCGAGCGGTTCTGACCTGGCCAATCCGGGCGAATCCCGAAAAGGCCGGTGCGGCCGAGCCGCCATCCGGGAAGCGCGGCTGTGTGCGAAACCTCAACCACAGCAGGTGGGCAACCCTCAAGGCCGGTGAATTGTTCCCCCGCTTGCAGACTCGGTGGACAATGCGCTTACTGTGCGCCTGCTGATCTGCGAATGCTTTTCGAGCGTTGACCAGTACCGTCATCACTACATGGCGTGCTTGAACGCGGATGGTACGGTGGGACTGAGCTTCGACGTGGGGTAGAGGAGGGGAGCGGATTTGCCGATGGCCTGACCTTTCAGTCAGACGGGAAGGTTCTGGTGCGCGGGTCCTTCATCGGGATGGATGTCGTGGGCATTCGCAATCTTGGCCATCTGGGCTTCGACGTTCCCGCGACCCAACTTTCCGGGCGTAATTGGAAAAGTTTGGCTTCGGTAACGGCACGGCCGTTCAGGCCGGCTGCAACATTTTGGTGGACGGGAACTTCAACAATTTCAATGGGCTTACCGGCCACGGCTTTGCGCGATTGCGACCGAACGGCGCCCCGGGTGAGAGCTTGCTACGGCAAGAAAGCGCCAACAGGGAAATGGTTCACCTGCAGACACTCGACAGTCTGGTCGTGACCTTGAACGCATCCTTCGTCGTGGCCGGGCAGCCGATCGGGCGAGCGCCCCTTCAGCCCGGTGACCGGTTCACGGTCGGAACGGTGACCATACGGTTCGAAGTGTCTGTGATTCAGATAGCCATTCCCGAACCGACCCGTGACAACGAACCGCAATCCGGCACGCAAGCCGGCGGGTCACCCCCTGCTGTTTGATCCCCGCATCGCTGCGGCGCGACGGTGTAGGCACTGCGGCCGGGAGTTTTGTGAAGATTGCACCCGACGTTCGGGCCTGGTGGGAAAGCCAGCACGGCACTTGTGCGCGCAGTGCAGCGGGGTGTGCGTTTGGATCGGACTGGTGGAGCCGCCCAATCGTAAGTGCCGGGTTCAGCGGATTCGGGCCACGATCAAACTGACTTTCGATTTCCGATGACTGCAGAACCGTCAACGTCAGTCATCGTTTTCGAGCAAAGGAGACTGTTTCTTGCGCGCTCCTCAACCCGCCGCGCAAACCGGCTTAAGTGGCAACGACTCGTATCCCGCCATGCCTGCGGACGCAAAGTGCCGACCTCGAACTTCGACTTTCGCGAACGGGTCCGCGCTTCGGCCAATCCACCACTGACGGTCATGTGCGACGCAAGGCAGATAAATGGCGCCGGCTCAGATCTTACCGGTAAGCGGGGGTTTGATCCAGTCCAGCCTGCTTCGTGACGCAGCGGCGGACCAGGGTGACGGCAAGCTTCACCGCGCTGCTGATCCCGCGTAGCCCGGGCCGCGGACGACCCGGCCCGGCCGGGCCCCGGTATGCATGCCGGCGCGCAATACCGGCACGCCGTTTACAAAGACGTGCTCCACGCCCGTCGCGTACTGATGCGGTCGCTCGTACGTGGCGTGGTCGCGGATCGCCCCCGCGTCGAAGACCACCACGTCCGCGTAATAGCCCGGCTGGAGCAGGCCGCGCCGGTCCAGGCGCAGGTTCGCGGCCGGCAGCGCCGTGAGCCGGCGTACCGCTTCCTCCAGCGGCACCAGTTGGGCGTCGCGCACGTACTGGCCGAGAAACCGTGCGAAGTTGCCGTAGGCGCGCGGGTGCGTACTGGCCTTCAAGAAGACGCCTTCCGGCACCAGCGATGCGGCATCCGAACCCAAGCTCACCCAGGGTTTCTGAAGTTGCCGGCGCAGGTTTTCCTCCGACATAAGGAAGTACACCGTCTCGACGCGGCTGCCGTCTTCGATCACCAGGTCCATGACTGTGTCCGCCGGGGAGCGTCCGCGCGCTTGGGCGACTGCCGCCAGCGTCTTGCCGGTGAGCGGCTTCAAAGCCTCGCTGCGAAAGCCGGTCAGCAGGATGTTCGTGGGCGAGCCCGCGAGGTGGAAGAAGTTCTCCCAGGTTGTGGCCGGCGCGTTCATTTCCTGCCGCACGCGCGCGCGAATGGCCGGCTGACGCAGGCGCGCGACCCAGGCTTGAAACCCGCCTTCCTGCACCCACGGCGGCATCGCGGCGTCCAGGCCGGTGGCGGCGGCGGTGTAGCAATACATGTTCGCCGTGACCGGCAGACCGGCGGCGCGGGCGGCCTCAATGCGCGCCAGTGCGGCGTCCATCCTGGGCCAGTTCGCGCGGCCGGCGGCCTTCAAGTGGTAAATTTCGCCACGCACCCGGGCCGCGCGGACGACAGCCAGGAATTCGTCCAGCGCTTCCAACAGGCGGGCGCCTTCGCTGCGGATATGTGAGATGTACAAGCCGCCGTGCTCGCCGGCCACGCGCGCCAGCGCCGCCAACTCGTCTGGGCGCGCGTAAAACGCCGGCGCGTAGATGAGCGCGGACGACAGGCCCAGCGCGCCTTCGCGCATGGCGTGGCGCACCAGCGCCTTCATGCGCTCGAGTTCGGCGGCGGTGGGGGCGCGGTTGGCGTACCCGATCTCATGCACGCGCACGGTGGTGGCGCCGACAAACGACGCCACGTTGCAGGACACACCCTGGCGGACCAGGTGGTCGAGATATTCGCCCAGCGTGGTCCAGGCGATCTCGTACTTGAGATCGCCCTGCTGGGCGACGAGGTCGCGTTGCATGGCCGCGTTCAGCGGCCCCATGGACATGCCTTCGCCGAGCACCTCGAGCGTGACTCCCTGGCGGATGTCGCTCTGCGACCGGCCGTCCACGAGCAGACTTTCGTTCGCCCAACTGAGCATGTTGATGAAACCCGGTGCCACGGCCAGCCCCGTGGCATCAATCTCCAGCCGGGCCTGCGCGTTGGTGAGCCGGCCGATTGCGGCGATCCGATCGCCGGCCAACCCCACGTCCGCGACCACCGGCGGTCGGCCGCTGCCGTCGTACACCGTGCCGTTACGGATCAAGACGTCCAGTGTTGCGGCCTGGAGCGCGCCGGTGATCAGGGTGAAAAACAGGCAGCGCCCGAGCTGCGACCGCGGCTGGCGCCTGAGGAAGTGGAGGGGCGGAGGATTCATGGCGAAGTCAGGTGCGCGTCGGGTCCACCTCGTCCGGCTGCCAGAGCCAGCGGCCTTCCATGCCGCCGGCGACCGCCAGCGTCTGGCCCGAGACGTGACCGGCCAGACGGTCCGAGGCCAGGTACACCACGGCGTGGGCAACGTCCGCCGGCCGGGCGAGCTTGGGCAGCGCCATCGTGGCCACCACGCGCCGGACGGCGGCGGCGTCCTTCAGCTTGTAGGCGGTGCGCGGGACGATCGTCCAGCCGGGGCAGACGCAGTTCACGCGGCCGCCGGGATAGCCCGTGGCGGGTGGCGCGAGGCGGGCGATTTCGTTCTTGAGCGTGCGCGTCAGGCCAAAGGCCAGCGCGGCCTTGGCGGCGGCGTAATCCGCGTGGCCGGCCTCGCCAAAGACCGCGGCGGTGGAGCCGATGAAGATCAGGTTGCCCCGGCGCTGGCGGGCCACGAGGCGGAAGAACTCGCGGGCGCACAGAAAGGCGCTCGTGAGCACGGCGTCCAGCGTGGCGCGCCATTGCCGCAAGGTCAGGGCGGGCAGGGCAACGTCGCGGTTTTCCCAGGCTCCCGCGTTGGCCACCAGCACATCCACGCGGCCAAAGCGCCGGGCCGCGCGGTCGAACAAACGCTTCACCGCCGCCTCGCGCCGGAGATCGGCCTGAACCGGCAGGCATTCCACCGGGGCCAATTCGCGGGCGAGCGCACGGGTGCGGTCCGGGTGGCGGTGGGCGTGCAGGACCAGCCGCGCGCCTTCCGCGGCAAAGGCCCGGGCCAGCGCCGAGCCGATGCCGCCCGAAGCGCCGGTGATGAGCACCACGTGGCCCGCGAGATCGGTTTGCATTGTTCGGGAGTGTTCCTCGCAGCCGCCATCGGGTCCAGCCAAAGCGGTCCACGCCGGTTGGCCGAAGCCCGCGCACCCGCACGCGGCCGAGCCCGAGTTCCACGCGAGGCTGGTGTCCCGGCGAGGTTTGGCACGGCCGAAGCGATCGGGTGGTCGTCGCGATCGGATGCCGCCGGTACTTTGGTTCCAATTATCCTGCGCCGCCGGCGCGCGAGGAACGGGCTAAAGCCTCTGAGTTTCCCCGGAAGGATGGACAGGGCGCGGAGAGTCTGAGAAAGAGAATGCGCTATGTCCGCGAATGCGAACTCGAACTTGTAGCCAAACCACCCGAACTTCGGCCTATCGGCTTTTCGCTACCCGAAATCCTTCTCGCCGCTTACCGAGCGGCTCGAATCAAAGCGCGCCTTGCTCAACGCGTTGGCGCGGTATTGTGCGCCGGGCTGGGCCAATGGCGTGGCGGCCACCTGGGTTGCGTGGCACGTGGGGCACATGGTGGCAGTGTGCAAGCATCGCCGTCTTTCTTGTTCGGCAGGCCGAGGTGTTCCTTGGGCGTGACGTAGCAGAGCATCCGCCTTCGCCACGGCCTCGGCGGATAGGTCGCGCAGCCGGTGGCTCGTGCTGCTTGCCCCCTTCGTTCATCGCTTTCGCGCCATTGGCCCACGCGCGCCGGGTGAGTTCGCCCTGCACTTCGAGTTCGCCGAATTGCTTGGTGGCCGTCCGCAAGGACTCGTTGGCGTCGGCAATCGAGCCGGGACGCAGGTCGTCGAGATGACGTTGAGCTTTACGCTGGTCGTTGCTTCACCTTGCCATCCTCCCACACAACCAAGGGGAGGCCAAGGGCACGGTGCTGCCTTCTCACGTTGCGCGCGACACGGCGTAGCGCACGTTCAGCACGAGCCACGAATGGCGGGGCTTTGCGCGCCTTGCGAGCCGCATGTCCGTTCTTCTTCATACGCCAGTCAACTTTCGCGCGAATTCAATATCATTCTCACCGGAAATCGCCGCCCGTCTGACTGGCAAATTGCGGCTGTCCCAAATCGCCCAGCGTGTCGCGAGCGGAAGATAATCATCGAGCAGATGAACGAGGCTGCGCTTGAAACGGCGGCGGATGTTGGCGGCGAGAACGTGATGCACCCCCTGTTTCACGCGCTGCCGCACGCGGGCAATGGCTTGCACGGAGCTGGAACGCCAGAGGTAATGCAGTTCGATCTCGTAACCGAGCTGCCGTGCGGCGCGAAACAGTCAGATCTTGCCGCTCAAGGTTGTTTCGAGCGCGAAAGTCTCACGTCTGCGCAAGCACGCCCCGACTTGAGTCAACAGCAGGTGTCTGGCCAGAACTGCCCCGGCGCTGGGCTTGAGCGGGGAAAGACCGCGCGCAATTTCATCCGCGTTCAGAAAGCGCAGGCACTTCACTTCTTTGGGCAGAAACTCCTTCGCGAATGTGGTCTTTCACGCGCCGTTGCACCCGGCAATGACGAAAATCGTAGGCCGTTTGGCAGGCACATGGCTACGCGAAGAACTCCTGCGTGAATTGGCCGCGCCAGCCGAAGATGTTGCTCCGCGTCTGGTTGGTGACGCCCGGCTTTTGGCGGTCGAAAGCTTTCATCGAGCATTAAGACTTAATACCGGGCAACGCTGGCGATTCGGTCGTTTCCGTTGCTCCATTCCCATCTTCAGCGACCCGCTTCAAGTCCTTGAAATGGGCCACCGGTCCTTGCGTCCATGAATCAGGTAGTCCCAGCGATTGCACCGCAAAGCCTCGAATCAAGCAGGTCATTGGCATGGCGAATCCGACACGTTTAATGAGACCACTTGAACCACGCTCATCGCCGGCGTAACCAAACAGGCGCAGTTCCAAAGCCAGCGGGAGCATTCGTGCGCGATGTCCATCCGCAACCACCCGATCAACCACCTCAGCAAAAGCGCGAGCGTATGATGGCGCTGAAACCAAATGCTCCGCGTCCCAGTTTGGAGGGGCTTCGATGCCGTGCTCCTGAAGCTTTGCCTTGGCCAAATTGAGAGCACCGCGCATAACCTTTCGGGTCTGTTCAAGCCCAAGGCTACCTGAGGTTAGTCGCTCCCCGATGAAGTCTTCACGTTCAGTCTTCGTCATTCCGAGTGTGTCGGCTGCCGCAAACAAGACGTATGCGACAATCGGACAAGTAAAGAACCAACTGCATAAGCGTAGATCGCAGCGTTTTCAGGTGGCGGCGCTTCGGTCTTCAGAATCGCGCCCAGTTGTTCAACTTGAGACAAGAGGTTGTTCAGCCGGCCGTATGAGAATGACAACGCCGACGCTTCACGCCAGATTTCCGACGCCTCCTGAATCCAACTCTGAAGGCCGGTGCTCTTTCCATCCGCCTCCCTGCTGACAGCTTTGTCAATCGGTTCGTAAACAAAGAAATTCGCACGGCCGGGCCAAAATCCACTGCTGATGCGAAGGGCATTTTCCAGAGCTTGAAGCCCAGCGTGTTGAAGGATCTCGACTCTGTGCGCGGTCGCGAAAGTCGAGCTTTCGGGATTGCAGTGGTCAACTACGAGATAGCCACGTTCAGCGCCCAGCACGCTCATCATGCCACGCACCCACACGACGCGATCAAGCGTCGAGACATTTCGTCCGCCCTTGCACTCCGCGTAGATTCGGGTGTGGTGAAAATTGATGCTGTAGTCGTGCGCAACGACATCAACGTCAGTCACAAGATTGGCCGTCGCTTTGGCGGGTCGTAGGAGCAATCCTCGTTCTGCGAACGCGCCTTGGCAGATGAACAACCGCTGAATTCGAGCTTCGAGGGCAACACCTGTTTCGATGGAGTTCTTTTTGGACATGTGGCGTTTACATCTCACGGAGTTGGCGAAGCATTTCCTGTTCGGCCTCCCGCACACGTTGGGGTTGTTCGCCAAGTTTAGCGCGCGTGTCCCTCGGCGTAAACAAAGTCGCTTTGGTTGCAAGCGCCGGAGACTGCGGATGTCCCGGTTAGCGGCGGAGCTTTTTTGGGCAACGATATCGCGCACAAGGCGGACTGTGTCCTCTTGGACAAGTTCCATGATGAACTGGCCAGGTTTGAACCTGCTTGGCTTGACGTTCACAACGCCCGCTTTTTCGACCAGTTGGTAGTCGCGCCCAAAGGCCGTGCATGGTCCGATTTCTCCGGTGTCGACAAGTTTGGATAACAGCTTGGTCGGGTCACCGATGCGCCCTGTATACCAATCGCCATAGTGTTCGCCATGACGGATGCTGTCCAAGAATAGCCTGATTCGGTCGCAAACATCTTTTCCCTGCGTCGCCGCGAATTCGCCATAAATGTGTGGCGTTGTGAGAAATTCCCTGAACTGACTGTCACCCGCCGCAATCTGCGTTTTGTCGAGCAAGCCGACACCGACGGCAAAATCCACCAAATCCGGTTGCCCCTGTTTCGTGACCCAGTTGACTGCGGAAACAACAGGCATGCCCTGATAGCTACGTATCAGTTCGACAAGCTTGAGAAGCACTTCGCGACGGTCTGGTTTGAGATGAGACAGGGCCTTTCCTGCCTTGCTGATTTTGTCACCCCAAATCAACGGACTGTATATGACTGGTTCTGCAACGCCAGGTCCTTCGAGCACGTTTACGATCTTGTATCCCTTCGCCAACCCGGTGGCTCGTTCGATAACTTCTTCCGAGCCTAATTCCGTCGCCGACAACACTTCTGATTTGAGTTGAGGAAGCTGCGCGCCCAGATCCACAATCCCAAGCACGGCAACCTCCTCCGGTGTCGGATCGAGGCTTCTGAAAAGCTGAGAGGTAGCCGAAAGCACGGCCTCGTGATCCAACACATTGCAGGAGATGTCTGAGGCGTCATCAACGGGATTCCCCTCGATGAATGCTCCGCTTTTCAACCAAGGCAGAATTGAAAGTTTGAAGACAGGCGCATCGATATGAGCCGCAGCAGCCAGCGCTCGAAATTTCTTCCATTTCATTTTTCGGTGGCCGCGCAGCGACGACAGAAACAATCCGGCACGGCCTGCAAGCAGCGTCACACCGAAGTATTGCGAAATGTTCGGGTCGCCTCGCTGGAAAGCCTCCAGCGCTTTAGCGACTGAAATGATTCTGAGTCCTTCTGAGGCGTTCATGGTCCTTAAAGCTTCGCGTAAACCTCCGCGCCCTTTTCCACAAACTCCTTCGACTTTTCTTCCATGCCGCGTTTCAGGGCTTCTTCCTCGGCGATGCCTTGTTCGGCGGCGTATTTGCGGACGTCTTCGGTGATTTTCATGGAGCATCCGCCTGCGCCGAGGCTTCGGAGGACAGGGAAGAACGTGGGGTTCATGTCAGCGATACACCTCTCGGCGGTGGCGCACGCGGTTGATGCGGACGATGCGAATCGTGTCGGCAATTTCGTAAACCACGCGGTAATCGCCCACGCGGATGCGCCAGTCGTTCTTGGTGCCGGCCAGTTTACGGCAACCGAGCGGGCGCGGATTGTTGGCGAGTGCTTGAATGGCTGCGATGACACGGTCGTGAATCTCGGATGAGAAGCGCGAGAGGTCTTTCTCGGCGGCGCGTTCAAGCAGGACGCGATACATGGCAGGTCACTTCCGTTTGCGCTCGGCGAGGTAGTCCTCCAACGGACGGTAATGCAGGGGCTTCTTGCGGGCGCGCTTGAGCCATGCCAAGTCCTCGGCGTCCTCTACGCGCTCCAGCAGTTCTTCGTAATCCTTGATGGGAATGATGACGGAGACGGGTTTGCCTTTGCGTGTCACAATCTCGGGTTCGGCCAATGTTGCTTTCATGGCTGCGAAGGTATCAGCGCTCAGGCTTTGGCGTAAAGTTCGCCGCCTTTCTCCACGAATTCGCGCGCCTTTTGTTCCATGCCAGCCTGGATGGCTTGTTCTTCGTTTATTCCCTGTTCCGCCGCGAACTTCCTGACATCCTCGCTGATCTTCATGGAACAAAAATGCGGGCCGCACATGGAGCAGAAGTGCGCGGTCTTTGCACCTTCCTGCGGCAGGGTTTCGTCGTGGAATTCGCGCGCGGTGACGGGGTCGAGGCTGAGGTTGAATTGATCTTCCCATCTGAACTCGAATCGGGCTTTCGATAGCGCGTTGTCGCGGTATTGCGCGCCCGGATGTCCTTTCGCCAAGTCCGCCGCGTGGGCGGCGATTTTGTAGGCAATCACTCCATCCTTAACATCTTTTTTGTTGGGCAATCCCAAATGCTCTTTCGGAGTCACGTAACACAACATGGCGCAGCCATACCAACCGATCATCGCCGCGCCGATGCCGCTAGTGATGTGGTCGTAGCCGGGCGCGATGTCGGTGGTGAGCGGTCCGAGCGTGTAGAACGGCGCTTCGCCGCACCATTCGAGTTGCTTGGCCATGTTTTCCTCGATCATGTGCATGGGCACGTGGCCCGGGCCTTCGTTCATGACTTGCACGCCTTTGGCCCAGGCGCGGCGGGTGAGTTCGCCCTGCACCTGGAGTTCGCCGAATTGCGCCTGGTCGTTGGCGTCGGCAATCGAGCCCGGGCGCAGGCCGTCGCCGATGCTGAACGCGACGTCGTAGGCGGCCATGATGTCGCAGATGTCGTCCCAGTGGGTGTAGAGGAAATTCTCTTTGTGATGGGCGAGACACCATTTGGCCATGATGCTGCCGCCGCGCGAGACGATGCCGGTCATGCGGTTCGCGGTGAGCGGCACGAAGCGCAGCAACACACCGGCGTGAATGGTGAAGTAATCCACGCCTTGCTCAGCCTGTTCGATGAGGGTGTCGCGGAAGAGTTCCCACGTGAGGTCCTCGGCTTTGCCGCCGACTTTTTCGAGCGCCTGATAAATCGGCACTGTGCCGATGGGCACGGGCGAGTTGCGGAGAATCCATTCGCGCGTGGCGTGGATGTTCTTGCCGGTGGAGAGGTCCATGACGGTGTCCGCGCCCCACTTGGTGGCCCAGCGCATCTTCTCGACTTCCTCTTCGATGCTCGACGCGACGGCGCTGTTACCGATGTTGGCGTTAATCTTCACGAGGAAGTTGCGCCCGATGATCATCGGCTCGGACTCGGGGTGATTGATGTTGTTGGGAATGATGGCGCGCCCGGCGGCGACTTCCTGACGGACGAATTCGGGGGTGATCTCCGCGGGGATGCGTTGGGGGAAACGGCGGAAGACGGAGGGCTGGTATTCAGCTGATCCGATGGACTGGGCTGATGCGCTGGCCGGGTTGGCTGCGCGCATGTTCTCGCGGATGGCGACAAACTCCATCTCGGGCGTGATGATGCCGGCGCGGGCGTAGGCGAGCTGCGTGACGACCTTGCCGGGCTTGGCGCGGAGCGGGCGACGTCGCGGGGCGGTGAGGCCTTCGAGGCGATAGCCGGGTTCGTCCTGGCGCTTGGCGTGATCCAGCCCGCGATGTTTCTCAGAAAGGTAGCCATCATCGATGGGTTTGATTTCGCGCCCGTCGTATTCCTCAACATCGCCCCGGCGCAAAATCCACTCGCGCCGCAAAGGCGGCAAACCCTGCGTCACGTTGCCTTTGAACTCCGGATCGCCCCAAGGACCGCTGGTGTCGTACACGCGCACCGGTTCGTTCACCTCCAGTCGGCCGCTGGCCAGCCGCGTGGGGCTGAGCCGGATCTCCCGCATGGGTACGCGGAGGTCACGGTGAATCCGGCCCGCGACGTACACGCGGCTACTATGGGGCAACGGCTCGCCGCTGTGCGGCGTCCAGGTATCCGTCTTGGTGCTCATGAGCTGCTCACTGGAGCCGGTCTGGACCGGCGTGGTCTGCGCCGCCGGGAGTCGGTGAAGGTGTTCAGTCCCTTCGCCGGCATTACCCGGCCAGGTTCAACGGGTCGGCAACGTCTGGCGTCGCCCTCTCAGCCTTCGCGCCCCCACCGCGGCGGATTGGGCTCCCCGCAACGACTCAAACGCTAGGCGCGGCCGCACCGGTGTCAAGGCACCGTCCGGCCGTTCCTTGGGGGGGAATAGGGCCGCCCGCCCAAGCCGCACCGCGGAAGGTCCCAGACGATCGCGATGGGGCGGGTGTCCACCTGAGTGCTGCACGGGAAATTGCCAGGCTCGATGGAATCTCACTCCAGCAAGACCGACCCGTTGCAGCCCAGCGAGCTTTCCGCTTCCAACGCCGGGCGGGTGCGGGTTGAATCCCGCCCGGCATGAACATGCTCTCCGCCACCTCCCGCCGGGCATTTCTGCGCGCTGGCGGCCGCTTCGCCGTACTGGCTGGCCTGCCGCTGGCCTCGCTCTGCGCGCTGGAGCCGCTCCGGCGTCCCGGTCGCTGCCGGCTCAAGCTCAGCCTGGCCGCCTATTCCTTTCGGGACCAGTTCAACGCCGCCGATCCCGCCCGGCGCCTGACCCTGCCGGCGTTTCTGGATTATTGCGCCGACCACGGCTGCGACGGGGCAGAACTGACAAGCTATTATTTCCCGAAGGATTTCGGTCCAGACCTGCCGGCCAGCCTCAAACGCCACGCGCACCTGCGGGGGGTGGACATCAGCGGCACGGCGGTGGGCAACAATTTCGCCCTGCCGGACGGCCCGGAGCGCGATCAGCAGATCGCGCACGTAAAGACCTGGGTAAACCACGCTGCCGCGCTCGGCGCGCCGCACCTCCGCGTGTTTGCCGGCGACGCGAAGGGGCTGGACAAGACGGCCGCCAAGCGCCAGTGCATCCGGGCGCTCGAGGAATGCGGCGAGTACGCCGGCACGAAAGGCGTCTGGCTCGGCCTGGAAAACCACGGTGGCATCGTGGCGCAGGTGGATGATCTGCTTGAGATCGTGACAGCCGTGAAGTCGCCGTGGGTGGGCGTGAACCTGGACAGCGGCAACTTCTACAGCGACGCGGACCCGTACGGGGAAATGGCGCGGCTGGCGCCATACGCGGTGAATGTCCAGTTAAAGGTGGCGATCAGCCGGCCGGGACGCGCCAAGCAGCCGACCGACCTGGACCGTTTCGTCCAGGTGTTGCGCGACGCCAATTACCAGGGCTACGTGGCGCTCGAGTTCGAGGAGGCCAACCCCCAGACCGAAGTCCCCGGCTGGCTCGAGCGCATGAAAGCCGCCTTCGCCAAGGTCTGAGCACGTGAACGGCCACGCCTCCAGCCGATGCGGGCAAACCGGCCGGCTCCGCGCGGGGTGGCCCTGCCACGTGCCGTGTGCTCAATCCTTTTCTGCGCCGACATTGTCCGACGACCAGCGCGGATCAGCCCCATGGCCGAAGCCATTGTCGAGGCTCACGCCTGCGGCTCGAGGGCCGCGTGCGGGAGGCGATTCGAGTCGCGAGGGACACGGTAGTTTTTCACCCTCCTGGCGCGAACTAGGGTGGGACGAGGCGGTGTTACTTGGGCAGAGCAGCCGTCTTGGCCGTTCCCGCCGGGCAAGCGAAGTGCCCGGCCGCGACTTTACAAGCGGCATTTCGCGGGCACACTGAGCCGGCTATATGACGAGCGACCAATTTTGGAGCATCTTTGCCATGCCCATCGGCCTGCTGGTATGCGCCGGGCCGATGGTGATCGCCTGGCTGATCGCTGAGTACCGCGCGCCCGCCAAGAACCGGAAGAAGACCGGCCGCTGAGCAGTTTGGCCACCCGGGCGCGGCCGGCTTGGGGGCATGATCGAGGGCGCTTGGTCCCTCAAACTTCGGATTTCTGATCTGAGTTTCGCCCGCTCGCCGCGAGGGCCAAGATGCAGTCGGTGTTTCCGGGCATTTCCAGCTTGGATTTACCACCCCCGCTGAGTATGTTGCGTTACATCAGCTCAAAGCCTTGCCGTACCAAGACCCGAGCAAGGAGTCGGCTGCCCGGAGGTGGGCGACATGCGCAAACAAATTCGCTGGTTGCGGGACCAGACCGAGGTCTGGGTCGGCCAGGGGGTGGTGTCCGCCGAACAGGCCGCGCGCATCCGGGCGCTTTATCCGGAGCCCTCGGCCGGCCTGCCATGGGCGATGCTGGTCTTTTCCGGGCTGGGCGCGGTGATTGTCGGCCTGGGGGTCATTCTGCTCTTCGCCTACAACTGGCAGGAGCTGCCGCGCGGCGTCAAACTCGCGGTTATCTTCACCACCCTCGTCGCCGCGCAGGGCGCGGGTGTGTGGCGGTTGCGCCAGGCCGACCGGCTGCGCGCGCTGGGCGATGTGCTCTGTCTGCTGGGCACGATGATGTACGGCGCGGCCATCTGGCTGATCGCGCAAATTTACCACATTGAGGAGCATTTCCCCAACGGCTTCCTGTATTGGGGGCTCGGCGCGCTGGCACTGGCCTGGGCACTACCCTCGACCTTGCAGGGCCTGCTCGCCGCGGTGGTGCTCACGATCTGGAGCGGCAGTGAGGCCGTCGGCTTCGACGCGCCGGTGTTTTGGGCACCGGTGTTCGTCCTCGCGGTGCTGGGTGCACTCGCGTGGAGACAGAACTCGGTGTTGCTCCTGTTCGTCACGCTGGCCGCGACCGGCGTGGCGACGTTGATCAACGCTGGTGCGGTGCGGGGCGACCTGGTACTGCGCACAGCCCTGGGCCTGGGCGCGGCATTCCTCGCGGTTGGGGCGCTCGCACGGCAGACCGGCTGGTTTCGCGCCGCGGCGTGGGTCTGGTCGGCGGTGGGCTGGGCTCACGTGTTGCTCCCGGTTTACCTGTTGACCTTCCAAGACTTGACCATCGAACTGTTGGGCCACCACGCACGCGGTGTGTCCGGTCGCGACTTCACCTGGACCGCGTGTCTGTGGACGCCGCTGGCGCTGGCCGTCGCTGCTTGGGCTGCGGTGGTTGCCGGCCGGGCGGCGAAGGCCCCGGACCAGCAGCCAGCAGCCTGGCATTATGAAGACATGGTGGCGCCGGCCGCCGCGGTGATGGCCGTGGCGTTCGCATACGTGCCCCTGGAGCGTTCCGACTGGCTGGCGGCAGGCCTCTTCAACCTGTTGTTCCTCCTGCTGGCGGTGGCCTGGATGGCGCGCGGCTGCCGCGAAGGCCGGCTCCGGCCCGCCTTGGGCGGCGCGTTGATGCTCGTGGCGCTCGCCACGGCGCGGTACTTCGATCTGTTTGAAAGCCTGGCGGCGCGCGGGGTGGTGTTTCTCCTCGTGGGCGCCGGCCTCTTCATCACCGGCCTGCAATACACCCGGGCGAGAAAGCGGCTCGAGGCAGGACAAGGAGGTCCGCCATGAAAACACCCGCAGTCATCGCCGCGCTCGGCTTTCAAGTTGCGGTCCTGCTCTTCATGGCCGTGCCGCGTGAGTGGACGCTCCACTTTGGCCGGGAGGTGTACCTGCGCACCGCGCCGGTGGACCCGCGTGACGTGATGCGCGGCGATTATGTGCGCCTGAACTACGACATCTCCATCGTACCCCGAGACGTCTGCCGCGACGGTCTGGCGGCGGTGATGGCGAATCCGCCGGCGGAGTCCGACCGGCGCTGGCGATCCCGCGGCGTCTGGGGCGGCTTCGAGCAAAGCCTGCTGCCGCCGGACACGCCGGTGTTCGCCGTGCTCAAGCCGGGCGAGGGCGACGTGGCCGTGTTGGATTACTTGACCGACCGAAAGCCCGCTCAAGGCCTGTACCTCCGCGGCCGGCTGGAATCGTTGACCGAAGGACTGGCGCGCGTCCGCTACGGCCTCGAGGCCTATTTCATGCAGCAAGGCGAGGCGCTGGAACTCGAGCGGAGCCAGGCCGGCACGACCAGCCGCGCGCCGCTGGAAATGCGGGTGGCGGTCGGCCCCGGCGGGCTGGCGGTGCTCAAAGGCCATCGTCGCGGCCCGCTGGAAATCGGGCTGGACCTTCAGCGCCGGCCGCGGGCAGCCGGCTCCGCCCAGCCTTGGGAGCAAGGCGAAGTCGTGGTGGCCGCCACGCTCAGTTTGCGCAACGCCAGCGACACCAACCTCGCCATTGTGGCGCTGCCCGAAGGCCGTTCCTTCGCGCTCGTGCCGGACCTGCGTTGGGGCACAAACGCCTGGCGGTGGGTCGGCGCAGACCTCCCGCCGCCCGCGCCGTCGCCCGCAAATGTGATCCTGCTCAAGCCGGGCGAGTCGCACCGCACCACCATCGGCCTGACAAACTCCGCCTGGTGGGTTGTGCCGGTGGACGCGGCCGGCGCGAACCGCCTGGCGTCCGCCCAGCCCTTGCAGAATCTCACGAACCGCTGGCCGCCGACGCGTTTCCGCTTCGAATACCGCCCGCCGCCGCCCGCGGCCGGCGCCGGCCTGCCGCACGCCGACGCGATCTGGCCCGGCCGGCTGCTTTCGCCGGCCTTCTCGCCCGGCGGGAACGTGGATTGAGCCGGCAGACGGAACGCCCTTCGATAGCGGTTCGCGCGTGACTCGAACCGGAAGTGGAAGAACTGCCTTGGCGACCAAGCCGGGAAGGTCACCCCCGGGTGGTACCATCGCCGGGGAAGGGTGAAAACGGGTCCAGTTTGTTTCAACTCGGGAGTCTGCGGGTTTGAACGTGAAAGTCTTGCTGGTGGCAGTGAATCACCGGCAGTTCTCGCTGCCGCCGAAGGCTCAACCGTCCAGAGTCAACTGGAGAACAATCTGAAAATGGCATCCCCGTTCCAAGTAGTGGTTCTCGAGCTGGATCGTTCTCGGGGAGACTGGATTTGTTCCATAAGTGAAATAATCCGTAATGTCGGGGTGCTCTGACGACTGCAGCCACTGAGGTTGCCAGGGCCGAGCGGGCCTCGCCCCACCGAGCCAAGTCCGGACCGAAAACCGAAATGCACCTGGGGTGGTGCGTATCTCACTTTTCTTGCGTCCGCCAAAACGCCCGTTGCCGCAGTGCCGGCTTTGTGGCCCAATCGGGTACCCGTGAAACCTTCCCCGGCCCTGCTCTGCCTGCTGGCGGTGACCGCCATCGCCGCGCCGCGTTTTGAACAGTCCACCCGCCGCGTCGAATGCTTCGATTTTGTCGAAGTCACGCTGCACCTAGACGCGCCGCCGGCCGGCAATCCCTTCACCGACGCCACGCTGACCGGCGAGTTCGGCCCAGCCGGAGCCGCGCCGCTCAAAGTGGATGGCTTCTGTGACTCGCCGGATGGCCGCGTGTTCTGCATTCGCTTCATGCCGTCGCAACCCGGCGCGCATCGCTACGCGGTGACGTTCCGGCAGGGCGGCGTGTTGCTGGAGCACGCCGGCACTTTCACCGCCCGCCGAGGCGGCCGGCCCGGTCCCGTCCGGGTGGACCCGGCACATCCATTCCATTTCATCCGCGAGGGCACCGGGCGACACTGGTTCTGGAACGGCACCACCACCTACCAGATTCTCGCTTGGGACGACGCCACAATCGCCCGGTCGGTGGACCGTCTGGCCCGGCTCGGTGTGAACCGCCTGCGTGTGGCCATCTGCGGCCGGACGAAGGACGGCACTCGTTGGAACGAACCGCTGGTGCGCCCGACCGGGAAGTTCCAGTTCAAGATGGAGCCGTGGGTGGCGGCGCGGCCGGACAGCCAGGAGGCCCCGGGCTTCGACGTGACGCGCTTCAACGTGGCGTTTTTCCAGAAGGCCGAGCGGCTGCTGCGGCAGGCGCGAGACCACGACGTGATCATCTCCGTCATTTTCTACGTGGACGGCGCGGACAAGGGTGTGGACCCGTTCGGCAAGGCGCGCATGGGTGGCGAGGACGAGCAGCGCTACTACCGTTATGTGGCCACGCGCTTCAGCGCCTTCGCCAACGTGATGTGGGATGTGACCAACGAGTACCACCTCTTTCGCGACGAGGCGTGGGTGAACCGCATGGGCGCGTTCCTGAAGGAACGCGATCCGTACGACCACCTCGCCAGCGTGCATGGTCACGGCAAGTTTCCGTTCCGCGCCGAGCCTTGGGCGGACTTCGCCATGTTTCAGAGCTGGGACGAGCACGGCGGATACCGCTTCATGTTGAACAACCGCCGCGAGCAGCTCGCCGCCGGCCGCCCGATGCCGCAAATCAACGAGGAGTACGGCTACGAAGACCATTATCCCTATCCGTGGGGCCAGGCGCGGCTCTGGCCGTCGCGCACAGCCGACACCCGGCGTCGCCTGGCGTGGGAGATGACGATGGCCGGCGGCTACCAGACCACCGGCGAACGCGCGAACACCGGCACCGGCGCGGGCCTGGACACCGGCGGCGGCTGGATCAACGGCCGGGGTGACAACACGATGACGATGCTGGTCGGTTACGGGCATCTGCGCCGGTTCTTCGAAGGCTTCGACTGGTGGAAGCTCGAGCCGCGGCCGGACCTCTTGCGCCTGCCGTCCGAGCCCCAACACGCCGCGCCGGTCCATCAACCCGACGCTGCTCCGCCCGTGCCCGTGCTGCATCCGCAGCCGGTTTGTCTGGCGGAGCCGGATCGGCGCTACGTAATCTATCTGCCGCAAGGCGGCGCCGTGACGGTGAACCTGGCCCCCGGTGAGTACCGCGCGCGCTGGTTCAATCCACGCGCGGGGACCTTCCGGAATTCCGCGTTCAAGGCGTCGGCCGGTGAATGGACCTCGCCGCCCGCGCCGGACGCGGAAGATTGGGTGCTCCTGCTCGAGACCCAACGCTGAAATGCTACCGAAGTTGCCGATGCCCGCGCGGCTACAGCTAGGTTTCTTTCCGGTCAGCTCCTTGAGTTTTTTATGAACTCACCATCGAACGTTTTCCTGTTGCTGTCCGCGTTGGGTTCAGGGCTCTGCCAGGCCGAGGGACCCGACTTCCCGCTCAAGGTCAGCGCGGACCGGCGCTACCTCGAGGACCAGACAGGCCGGCCGTTCTTCGTGTTGGGTGACACACCGTGGTTCATCCAGAAGCTGAACCTCGAAGACGCGCGGATGCTCATGGACGACCGCGTCGCCAAGGGCTTCAATACGCTCTTCCTCGAACTCTTGGACGACAGCCGCATTCCGTCGGTGGACGGTTACGGCGTCGGCGCGTTCGAATTGCCCACAGACATTACCCGGCCGGTCGAGGCCTACTGGAGGTACGCCGAACGGATCGTGGAGGAGGCGCGGCAGCGCGGCCTGTTCGTGATCCACAACTCGATCTGGTTTGGCGCCGGCGAAGGCCTGTGGCTGCATCATGTCACGCCCGAGAACTGTCGCGTGTACGGCGAGTTCCTGGCGAAGCGTTTCGCCCGCTTCCCCAACTTGATGTGGATGCACGTGGGGGATCGCATTCCCGACGCGCGCCTGACCGCCTGCGCGCGCGAGCTGGCGGCGGCCGTCGAACGCCACGCGCCGCACCAGCTTCAGACCGCGCACCTCGCGCATGAGTTCGCCAGCGCCGCGCACTTCAAAGACGACGCCTGGCTGGACGTGAACATGGCCTACACGTATGGCGCGGCGTACCTGCACGTGCTGCCGGAATACCAGCGGACAAACCCGGTGCGGCCGGTGCTCTTCGGCGAGACCGGCTATGAGGGCGAGCCCAACGCCATTCATTTGCTGCCCGACGCCAGGGCGGGCGACCTGTGGACGCCGTTCCGCATCCGCCGCAATGCCTGGTGGGGGGTGTTGTCGGGGGCGTGCGGTTATTGCGCCGGCACGCGGCTGTGGCGCTGGGAGTCGAACTGGCGCGAGACCATGCAGGTCCGCTCGGCTCGCGAGGCGCCGCACCTGTTGAACTGCCTGAAGACTCTCGCTTGGTGGAAGCTGGTGCCCGACGCGAAGCATGAATGGGTCACCACCGGCTTCGGCGCGTGGAAGCAGGCCGATTACGCCACCGCGGCGCTGGCCGCAGACGGCAGTTGCGGCGTGGTTTACCTGCCCACGCGGCGCAGCTTCACCGTGGACCTGGCGAAACTGCGCGGTCCCGTGACGGCGCGCTGGTTTGATCCAACGAGTGGAGAGTTCAAGCCGGCGGCAGGTTCACCGCTTGCGGCCGGCAGCCGTCACGATTTCGCTCCACCCGGGAAGAACGGTGCCGGCGAAACTGACTGGGTGTTGGTGCTCGAAGGGGCCACTCAGTAGCCGGCGTGGTTGCAGTTTCAGGTTTCGGGCAGGCCGGGGCCGCCCTTAGCCGGGGCCCAGAGGCGATCAGTTCGACGACCCTCGAAGGCCGCTTGCCGGGCGTCGGCTTTGGGTCTTGAATGAATGTCGTCCCGCGGCCCAGCGTCGGTTGGGAACGCGATTGCCAAGACACATCTACATAACATGAAACCATCGTTCTTCTCCTGCTGGCGGCGCATCGCGCTGCCCACCATGATCGTGGCGGCCCTGGCGGTCCCCGCCTGGGCGGCCCCCAAGAAATTGCTGGTGGTCACCGCCACCAAGGGCTTCCGGCACAGCTCCATTCCTGTCGCCGAAAAGGTCCTCGCCATGCTGGGCGCCGATTCCCAGACGTTCACCGTGGAATACGTGCGCGGGGGCCCGGACGGCAAGGACGACGCCGAGGTGCGTCAGAAAATGTCGCCGGAGAACCTCCAAAACTTCGACGGGGTGATCTTCGCGAACACAACCGGCGACCTGGCCATCCCGGACAAGGAGTTTTTCCTGAATTGGATCAAGTCGGGCAAGGCGTTCATTGGGATGCACTCGTGCAGTGACACGTATCACGGCTATCCACCGTTCATCGAAATGCTGGGCGGCGAGTTCCTGACCCACCACGAGCAGGTGAAGGTCAGTTGCATCAACGAGGACCCGCAGCACCCGGCCAACGTACATTTCGGCGAGAACTTCGTCCTCTTCGACGAGATTTACCTTCACAAGAACTTCAAACGCGAAAACGTCCGCGGCCTGCTCTCGCTGGACAAGCACCCGAACAAGGGCTTCCCGGGCGACTTCCCGATCTCCTGGTGCAAGGAATACGGCAAAGGCCGGGTGTTTTACACGGCGCTTGGCCATCGCGAGGATGTCTGGGACGCGGAGTGGAAAGACGGCAGCGGCCGGCGCGCCAACCCGCCGGAGGTATCCAAGGCCTACCAGCAGCACATCTTGGGCGGCATCCAGTGGGCGCTCGGCCTGAAGCCCGGCGAAGGCAAGCCGCACAATCTGGCTTACAAAGTCAGCGCCGAGGAAGCCGCCCAAGGTTTCAAGCCCTTGTTCAACGGTATGGACCTGACGGGCTGGCGGTTACGAGACCCGAACGGCATTAAGTCTTGGAGTGCGCAAAATGGCATGCTCGTGAACACCGTTCCCGAAGGCGGCCACGGCACCGACCTGGTTTCGGAGGAGAAGTTCAAGAACTTCACCGTCCGCTACGAGTACATGGTGCCCAAGGGCGCCAACAGCGGTTTTTACCTCCGCGGCCGTTACGAGATTCAGATCCTCGATGACGGCGACGCCACCCAACCGTCCAACACCGGCAACGGCTCGTTTTACAGCCTGGTCGCCCCGGTGAAGATGGCCTCCAAGAAAGCCGGCGAGTGGCAGACCGTCGAGGCCACGCTGATTGGCAACAAGGCCACAGTGATCCTCAATGGCGTGAAGATCGTGGACAACGTCGCGCTCGAACGGACCACAGGCGGCCAATTGGACAACAACGTAAACGAGCCGGGACCTTTCCTGCTCCAGGGCGATCACGGCGCAGTGGCCTTCCGCAACCTGCGCGTAAAAGTGCTGCCTTGAGCCGGCCCCGAACGGTTTGCCACAACTCCACGCAGGCTTTGCCACGCCCCACCGGAAATCCCGGCGGGGCTTTCGTTTCTTCGAGCGAGGTGCCCGCGGCACCGGATCGAAAACGCGGTTCGGTCGTGGCGCAAACTGATTTCCCTCCTGCAAAAGACGTCACAGGAACACCTGCATCCTTGTAGGCCAGATCCACCAGAGCCCGCCAAGCCGGCCGGAACACCGGAGCTCCCGGTTGGGGGTGGGTTCGTTTCAATCCACAAGCCGAAGTTGGCCACGGCGCAATGCATCCCACCCGCCCAACATCGGCTTTCGGATTCAGGACAACGCGGTGCAATGACCGGCCATGGTTTCGGACAGAAGGCGTAAAATATTCACGCTCCCGTTTCGGCTTCGGAGCACGGGTTGCACCGGCCGGCGTTTGATCGGGGGCTGAAAACAATGTCCCCGCCGAACCTTGCGGCCCGGCGGGGCCAAAGTGGGGGTGGGAGTTCGCCACGCTCTCTTTCCCGCTTGCCGGCATTAGGCGCCACACAAGGGCTGCCGGCTTCCCGACGCCATTCTCCGCGGCTGGCGGAGTTGTCGGCCTCATAGCAGGGCCGTCCAGTGCCTTGCGGTCGCTGGATTCTCGAGTGAGGCCTCTGAGCCCGCCCCGACCGGTGGTTGCGCCACCGGCCTGACGGACCAAGCGGAGACACGTCCGCGAGCCCGTTTTCGCGTCTCCGCCGTTTGCTCCGGGACGGCCACCGCTGGTGGCGGTGCGTTGGCCCGGAGCCACGGGTCTGACCTCTTACCTCTCAGGCTGCCTTTCGTTCGCGGGCCAGCGGTGCCGATTGAGGCATCGCCGGCGTTTTGGGAGGGCCCCAAGCGTTGCCGTGCTTGATGTTCTTCCCGGCGCGGTCGCTCACTTTGTCCCGCCTTTCGGCGTCTTTCGTTTGGCGGACTCGTATTGTGGAGCCGCCAGAGTCGTCCGCACCGTGCTGGCACACAGTAGCAGCCTTGCACCCTCTGGGTGACTGCGATTCCCGGCGGTCCGAAACCAATCGCCGGTACTTGACTCGACTCGGGGTGGCTTCTCATCACCCCTTGCCGCACAGTCCTTGGTTCGCGTCACTGACGGCGCGCGAACGCCGCCAGAGGAACTGGTGAATCATGCCAGCTCTCCCCCGACCTTGCGATCGGGTCCTCACTGGGGCCGAGCCACCCAGCCTGGCACGGCCTTTCCCCGGTCACCCGGGATCATCCTCGGTACGCCGGTTTCATTCTTGCGATTTCCACCGACGCACACGGTTCTTTCAATGAACTAGAAGAAGAATAAGCGAATCACCCGCAGAGTCAACGGATTTTTTGTGCAACTTGTTCACCATCAATATATTGTGAATATCTTGTGAACAACTGATCAAGGCGGGGCAACCGCAAGTGGTTTGGCGGACAGGCCGGCCGCGCGCTCCACTCGGGAACGTGGTTTTGTGAATAACATTCTCTGGCATTCGCCGCATTGGATGGCCGGGCACGGTGGGCGCAAGACTCAGCCGACCGGCCTTGATGAAAGTCCCAAAGGGCTGCCCGCCAAACTAGCCAGGATCAGTCAGCGCATGAAGAACCCTGCTAAGAATTTTGCTCAAACGATCCCACTCCAACGGATTTCTTCCCGGGGCGTGGTTTGGCGTATTGGGTGGGCCTCCGATGCTCTACCGGTTCAAAGCGTGATGACTTTCTGCGCTGCCCATTGCGTAGCCACGATGTCGTGCATGCCGCCCACGATGCCCACCTCCACTTGATCGGCGAGCCCAAAGTGGTTCAAGCAAGTGCTGCAACTGATCAGCAGCACATCTCGGGCCTCGAGGCTCTGGAGCACGTCCAGAAGCGGCGAGCCGGCGACCACCAACCGCACGGCTTCCGCGTAAAAGCACACCGCCCGGGGCAGCGTGCGGTTTTCGAGGAGCAGCGCGAGGTAGTTGCGCAGCAAGCGCAGACGCAGGGGCGGCTCGGCGTCGCCCATGCCTTCGCGGTTGACGATCAGCACGGTGTTGGCCGTTTGGGTTTCAGTGGTCATAAAGTGACGGTCCTGGAACGCAACCGCGTTTGCGCTTCCGGTAAACTCCGTGCCGGGTTGGTGCCCGTTCAGCGCGCCGCCTGGCCGGTCATGGGCACAAAGCGGACCGGGAGCACCGCGCGCCGCAGCACCACGCCCGACCGTTTTTCGAGCAGGTAAAGCTCCTGTGCGCCGATCGGCCCCACGGGGATGATCATCCGGCCGCCCTCCTTCAACTGATTCACCAGCGGTTCCGGCACGTGCTCCGGCGCGCAGGTCACGATGATGGCGTCGAACGGCGCCGCCTCGGGCCAGCCCTGGTAGCCGTCGCCAGCCCGCACCCAGACGTTCGTGTAGCCGAGCCGGGTCAGATCGGTCATCGCCCGCTTGGCGAGTGGTTCGATGATTTCGATGGTGTAAACCTCCTTCACCAACTCGGCCAACACCGCTGCCTGGTACCCGGAGCCGGTGCCGATCTCGAGCACCTTGTCGGTCAGTTTCGGTCGCAACTGCTCGGTCATGAACGCCACGATGTACGGCTGCGAGATGGTCTGGCCATGGCCGATGGGCAGCGGGCGGTCGGCGTACGCCTCGTCCCGGAGGTTCGCGGGCACGAATTCGTGCCGCGGCACCTTGCTCATCGCCGCCAGCACGCGGGCATCTGTGATGTCCCGGGCCGGCGGCGCAAGTTGCGTTCGCACCATCTCGCGCCGCTGCGCGGCGTAATCAGGTTCGGCGGCCATCGTGTAAGGAATGCCCCCGCGCGGGCTGCACGCCGTGGCCAGCACCAGCGCCAGCAGCAGGATTGAAAGGTTTTGTGGCATCAGGCCAACCATACTCCATTTGCGGGCTTGCAACCACCGGAAGCATCGCCTGGGTCTTCACGGCAGTTTCAGCAACCACTCCACCGCCCGCGCCAGCCGTTGGTTCGGTTCGGCCTCCAGCCACACCAGCGTTGCGCCCGGCGTGTCACCAAACGCGCGCTCGATCAGTCCCCGGTCCGCGGCACGATCCGCCAGCAGCAGGTTCCCGGAAGGCGCCGCAGCAAGCAGACCCGGTACGTCGAGGTACTTTGCGCCGCCGGGCAGAAACGCCGGGCTGTGAATTGCCGTCACCTCCGCAAAGCGGAAGCCGCCGGTGTCTATCACCGCGTCCGCGACCGCCCCGCCAGACACCGCCCGCGCCGCGGCCAGGATCGGCCCTGTCTCGGCGTCCAGCGCCACGGCGCTGATCCGATCCGGCTTGTCGCCCTTGCCGAGGAAGGCGAGCACGGTCAGCACGTCATGGACGCGTTGGGCAAAGAGCGTGTGGTTGTAACCAAAGGTGTACGCCGCCGCCTCGCGCGGATTTTTCACGCGCCGCGTTTCGGTCACCGGGACGCCGTTGGTCAAAAACTCGCCTTGCAGGAACAGGTCCGCGCCGCAGACCGTCACGCCGGCGCGCAGCAACTGCTGGACGACTGGCAGCGGCTGGCCATCCTCCCCAAACAGCCCCGCCTTGCCGTCACGGGTCAGCCAGAGCACGGTCCGGCCGATGCGATTGGTCGGTGTGATGAGGGTAATGACCGGCCGCTCATCGCGGGTTTGGTTGATGACCAGGCCGGACATGTAGCTCCACGGCGCGCTCCCCGTGATCGTGGTCTGGGTCATGTTGAACACCACCTCGCCGACGTCCGCCAGCGTACGGCCGATGAGGGTTTCGATCGCCGGGGCCAGGATCTCGCGTCGGCCCGCTGCCGAAGCCGCGGCTTCCCGGAGTTGTTCTTGCGAATCCTCGTGCCAGAGGCGCAGGAGGCGGCGCTCGAACTCCGGTCCGCCCGGCGGCGCGGGATGCTGGTCGTTCCAGACGGTGAGTTGCTCGCGGCCCAGCGGCGCGTAGTCGCGCTCGATCACCGGGGCTTTGAAGCCAAGCCGGAAGTGCCGGTTCAGCCAGCCGTAAAAGGCCGAGCGCGAGACGGCATTGTAATTGTGCGGGAAATGCTCGCCGCGGTGCAGCATCACGCGATCCGGCGCGCCCAGCAGGGTGTAAAGCTGCTTCAACTCGGGGAAGCCTTTCGTGGCCATTTCCTTGGTCCAGTCGTTGGCTGTGGTCATGCCCTGCGGCTTGGGCGCGAAGAGCGCGGCGAACTCGACGTTGCCCGTGTCCACCCGCAGCAGGCAGGCGTTTTCGCACGTGCATCCGCCCTGCATGGCGGTGCTCACCATCACGGCCGGGAACGAGAGTTTCACCCGGTCGTCAATGGCCGCCAGGATCATGGTCTGCGTGCCGCCGCCGCTGGCACCGGTCATGGCCACGCGCTCGGGGTCCACCTCGGGCAGGCTGAGCAGGAAATCGAGCGAGCGGATCGAGTTCCACGTCTGGAGGCCCATCGCGCTCTGGAGATGCAGCTCCGCTTGCGGACTGAACAGGCCCCAGTCTTCCGCCGTGGCCATCTCGGGGCGCTGCTTGGCGAAGCCGTGGACAAGCTGCGACGAGAGCTGCTGCGCATCCGAGTTGCCCAGCATGTCCCATTGCCAGACCACGCAGCCCATGCGGGCAAGCTGGACGCACATGGCCTGAAACCGGCTGCGGCCACCCTGTTCGAAGCGCTCCTGACCGGTGGCGATTTCCTCCCGCACCTCGTCCTCCGAGGCCAGGGCCAGCCGCGCGTCCTGCCAGTGGCCGTGGGCAAAGAGCACGCCCGGCACCTTGCCATGGATGCGGCGCGGCCGGTACAGGTTCCCGGTCACGAAGAAACCGGGCGCGCTCTCGAAATAGACCTTCTCGACCGTGTACTCGTCGCGCTCAATGCGGCCGTGGATGACCGCATTCAGCGGCGCCTTCGTGGGCAACGGCCAGAGGCCCTGTGACACCAAAATGCGCCGGCGCACTTGCGCGGCGCGCCGCTCCCAAGCCTCCTTCGAGGCCGGAGGCGTAAAGGGAAAATAGCCGTCCAGGTCCTTGAGCGGCTGGAAGCGCGAGTCACGCGGCAGTTCGCCGGGCCGCAGAGCCCGGGGCGGGGCGGCAGTTGAAGTGAAGACGGCCAGAAACAACGGACAGAATACGCCAACCAATCCTCGGAGCGCGGGCTTCATCATGCGCGCACCGTAAGTCCGAGTGGCCCGGCCGCCAAGTCTCCAGTGTGCCATGTCAGGCGGGCACGGCTCCGAACGCCGGAAGGAGCGCGCGCCGGTCGCGCCGACTCTCCCCATCGGGCCCGGCCGCGTAATCGGGCGCTCTTGTTGGGGCGAGCTTTCTCGAGCCCTGCAACTTCTCTGCCCGGGCTCATCTGGACGCCCGCTCCACCGCGCGCGACAAAGGCATTACGTGGCCGCGGCCTTTCCAGTTGCCGGCCCGGTGGGTGAAGCGCCACACTCCGACACGTCACACGCGCGGTTCCATGAAACACCACCTTCCTTTGCTCCCGGTTCTGGCGGCGACGGCGGCCTGCCTGGCAGCAGGGCCACCGGTCGCCCGGCCGAACATCCTTTGGATCACCTGCGAGGACACCGGGCCGCACTTGGGGTGTTACGGCGATACCTACGCCACGACGCCGAATCTCGACCGCCTGGCCGCCCGGGGCATGATCTACACCCGCGCCTGGTCGGTCGCACCGGTTTGCGCGCCGGCCCGCACCGCGATCATCGCGGGCGTGTACCCGAGCGCCACCGGCTCCGAGCACATGCGCAGCCTGGTGCCGCTGCCACCCGACTTGAAGATGTACCCGCAACTCCTGCGCGAGGCCGGCTATTATTGCACCAACAACGAAAAAGAGGATTACAACCTCATCAAACCCGGCCCGGTGTGGGATGAGTCCTCCCGCCGCGCGCACTGGACAAATCGCCCCGCCGGCCGGCCGTTCTTCGCCATTTTCAACCACACCGTTACCCATGAAAGCCAGGTCCGCGCCCGCCCACATGAGCCGGTCCACGACCCGGCGAAGGCTCGCGTGCCGGCGTACCACCCGGACACACCCGAGGTGCGGCGCGACTGGGCGCAATACTACGACAAAGTCACCGAGATGGATGCCCTGGCCGGGAAGAACCTTCGTGAATTGGCCGACGCGGGTCTCGACGAGGACACGATCATATTCTTTTACGGCGACCACGGCCCCGGCCTGCCGCGCTGCAAGCGGTTTGTTTACAATTCCGGCCTGCACGTGCCGCTGATCGTGTACGTGCCGGACAAGTGGCGTCATCTCGCGCCGCCCGAATACCAGCCCGGTGGCCGGTCAGAGCGGCTGGTCAACTTCGTGGACTTGGCGCCCACGCTGCTCAGCCTGGCCGGCGTGAAACCGCCGCCGTGGATGCAAGGCTCGGCTTTCATGGGTGTCCACGCCGGCCCCGCGCCGCGGTTCAACTTCGGCCAGCGCGGGCGCATGGACGAGCGCTACGACCTGGTGCGGAGCGTCACCGACGGCCGCTATGTGTATCTCCGCAACTACCTGCCGCACCTGCCCCACGGTCAGCGCGTGGCGTACATGTTCGAGACGCCGACCACGCAGGTTTGGAAGCGGCTTTTCGACGACCACAAATTACCGCCGGCGCAGGCCCAATTTTGGCAGCCGCGCCAGCCCGAGGAACTATACGACCTGCAAAACGACCCGGATGAAGTCAACAACCTGGCGGCATCGCCCGCGCACCAGGATGTGCTTGCCCGCCTCCGGGCCGCGCTGCAACAACACGTGTTGGTCACGCGCGATCTGGGTTTCCTGTCCGAGGCCGAACGCGAGCGCCGGCGTGGCGACCAGGCGCCCTACACCTTCGGACACGATCCGGGTCGCTACCCGCTGGAGCGCATTCTTGCCGCCGCGGAGGCCGCATCATGGCCGGCCCCGGCCTCCGCCCCGAAGCTGGCCGGCGGGTTGAACGATCCCGAGCCCGGCGTGCGCTATTGGGCCGTGCTGGGCCACAGGATGCGCGGCGCACCGGCGGTGACAGCCGCACGCGCCGAACTGCTCAAGCGGTTGGACGACGAATCGCCCTCCGTGGTTGTCGCAGCGGCGGAGGCGCTGGGTCAATTCGGCGAGGCCGCGGAGCGCGAGACCGCGCGGCAAACCCTGATCCGGCTGGCAAAGCTGGACGCGCGCAACCAGTTCATCGCCATCGAAGCCCTGAATGCGCTCGACAACCTGGGACCGAAGGTGCTGCCGGTATTGCCGGTCGTGCGCGAACTGCCCACCAGCGCGCCGGGCATCCCCGACCGCCTGAAGGAATACGTGCCGCGGTTGGTGAAAGACCTCCTCGGCGAGGCGGGTAATCCATAGTGGCGCGGGCAACCCTGCCCCAAGCTCCCGCCTCGGTGATTCTCCGGTCTGTCCGGGGCGCGCCCCGACATTCACGCGGGCGATTCGCCCGCGCCACAGCGTCTCCGGTTTTCGGGCTCCTGAGCCGTGACCAGCCGTCAATTTGCTACCAGGAACGGTGCAGGCTGTTTACCTGGTCCGGGCGGGTCGCACCGGCGCGCTGCACGGCAAAGTTTCCCCCGGCCGGTATCGGCTCAACCCGCCGTTCCCGGCAGGAGTGCGAGGCCCAACTCGCGCAGCGCCCTCCCGGTGTGGCTGACCGTGCAGGCGGTGATGGTTTCCGGCGGGCCCGCCACCACCAAGCGCCCGCCTTCATCGCCCGCCTCGGGACCGAGATCAATCACCCAGTCGGCGCATTTGATGACCTCGAGGTTGTGCTCGATGACGATGACCGAATGTCCGGCGTCCACCAGCCGTTGAAACACCCGGAGCAGCACGCGAACGTCCTCGAAGTGCAGGCCGGTTGTGGGCTCGTCGAACAGAAAGAGGGTTGGCTTACGCGCGGCCTTTTCGGATGCCGGATGCCCGCTGCCGGTCCGGTTTCTGGTTTCTGACTTCTGACTTCTGACTTCTTCCGCATTCTCGGCCAGATGCGCCGCCAGCTTGAGCCGCTGGCTTTCGCCGCCGGACAATGTGTTGAGCGGCTGGCCCAGCCGCAGGTAACCCAAACCCACCTCGAGCAAGACCTGCAGTTTTGCTACCGCGCGCTGGGCGGGTCGCGAGCCCACAAACTCGCCCAGCCAGGCGCATACGGCCTCGGCGGTCGCTTCCAACACGTCGGCGATGGACCACCCGCAGTTGGATACCGAATGTCGGAGGCCGGAGACCGGCGCTCCGCCTTTCTGGCGACGGGTTTGGCTCCGCTGCTCCAGCTTTCCAGTTTCTGATTTTGGACTCCCCTCTCTCGACGCCCGGCCCCCGGTTTGTGAGCTCTGGATTCTTACTTCCAGAATATGCTCCCGATACCGCCGGCCGTCGCAATCAGGGCAGCGGATGAAAACATCGCTCAGGAACTGCATTTCGATCTTCTCAAAGCCCGCGCCGCGGCAGCGCTCGCACTGGCCCTGCGCCGAGTTGAAGCTGAAGGCGCTGGCGTTCAGGCCCCGCTGCTGGGCCGCCTCGCTGGCGGCGAACAACTCGCGGATGTCGTCAAACGCGCCGATGTACACCGCCGGGTTGGACCGCGGTGTCCGGCCCAGCGGCGCCTGATCCACCATGACGACGCGACCGAGCGCCTCCCAGCCGCCCAGTTCCGCGCCTTCGCTGGCGGGTCCGGCTGTGTCGGCTTCGTCGCCGGTGTCGCTGGCTTCCTCGAGGCGTTCGCCAGCGGGCACGAGTTCGTCGCCGCCACCCAATCGGGCGCGAAGCGACGGGAACAACACCTCGCGGATGAGCGTGGACTTGCCGGAGCCGCTGACGCCGGTCACGCACACGAAACGGCCGAGCGGAAGGGCGAGCGAAAGATCCCGGAGATTGTGACGCGTGGCGTGCTCGAGGCGAAGCCAGGACAAATCGGAACGCTTAAACTCGAAATCCGAAGAAGCCGGGGTCGCCGGGCCATTTCGGCTTGCGGGTCTCGGACTTGGGACTCCGGACTGTGGACTTTCGACCGGTCGTCGGGCCGGGATTTCAATCCGCCGTTCGCCTTTCAAGTACTGTCCGGTGAGCGAGTCCGGGCAGCGTTGGAGTTCGGCGAATGGGCCCTGGAAAACCACCTCCCCGCCCGTCTCGCCGTGGCCCGGGCCAAGATCCACGATCTGGTCGGCGGCGCGCATCACGCTGGCCTCGTGCTCGACCACCACCACCGTGTTCCCGGCGTCACGCAGCCGCTGGAGGATGCGGATCAGCCGGCCGGTGTCGCGCGGATGCAGACCTACGCTGGGCTCGTCGAGGACGAACAATGTGTTCACCAGCCGCGAACCCAGGCAGGTGGTCAGATTCACGCGCTCGGTTTCGCCGCCGCTCAGCGTGCGGGTGGGCCGGTCCAGCGTGAGGTAGCCGAGGCCGACCTCAACGAGGTATCCGAGCCGGGCGCGCACTTCGTCCAGCGCGGTCACCAGGGAGGAGGTCAGGCGCCGGATCCCGGATGTCGTCCGCGCGAGTTGTTCGATGACGGTCAGGGCGCGCGCGATGGGCAGGGCGTAGAAATCGGCGAGGGTCAGCGAGGTTGGCAGTTCGTGAAGTGAGGACGGAGGGTCTGAGACGGAAGCGGCGACAGGCACCGCTCTGCCCTCTTCCGTCCCTGATTCTCCATCCTCGAGCTGCAGCCGATAGAGCAGCGCCTCCGGCTTCAGTCGCCGCCCGCCGCACTCCGGGCAGGTCGTGTAGGCCCGGTAGCGCGACAGCAACACGCGGACGTGCATCTTGTACGCCTTGGATTCCAGCCAGCGGAAATAGCCCTTGATGCCATACCAGGCCCGCGGCCACTCGTGTTCTTCGTCCACGCCGTAATCCGGGTCGCCTTCGATTACCCAGCGCTGGTGCTCGGCGGACAGTTCGCGGAACGGCACGCTCATGGGCACGCCCCGCGTGCGGCAGAACTTCGCCAGATCGGCCTGGCATTCGGCGCTGAAACCGCTTCGCCACGGCCGCACCGCGCCTTCGGCCAGCGTCAGCGAGCGGTCGGGGATGGCAAGATCGTAGTCAATGCTGATGATCCGGCCAAAGCCCTTGCAGGCCGGGCACGCGCCGAGCGGATGGTTGAAGCTGAACAGCGCCGGCGTGGGCTCGGCGTACTCGAGATCGCAAGCGGCGCAGTGGAGGCGATTCGAGAAGCGCAGCGGGACATGGAGGACCGTCGCTGGACGACGGAGCCCCGAGGCCGCATACGGGGTGTCGGATTCTGATGCTTCGGGCGCGGCGACGATTTGAAAAACCGCCAGCTTGCCCTTGCCGAAGTGATACGCTTGCTCGCAGGCCTCGATGAAGCGCGCGCGGTTCGCAGGGGTGAGACGGAGGCGGTCTTGGACCACGGTCAGGCGCCGGAGACCGGAGGGCGGAAGCCGGAGCGCGGCAAGGCGCGCTTCAGCGTCTTCAAGCCGGACGATTTCCTCTTCCACCAACAATCGCTGATAGCCCTGCTTGGCGACCATTGCCAGTGAGTCATGGAGCGAAAGTTTTTCCACCAGCGGCAGGTCAAAAGTGATGAGGACTTCGGCGGGTGCCGATTGGCGGTTGCCGGTTGCCGATGGAGCACCCACAATGACGTGCTGGGTCTCCTCGACTCGCCCGTGGTTTTCTGCAGGTCTTCGGCCTGCGGCATCTGGCATCTGGCACCCGGCATCCGCCAGCAGCGTCTGCCAGATCGCCAGCGGCGTGTCTTTCCGCACCGGCCGGCCGCAGCCCCGGCAATGGAGTTGCGCCAGATGCGGCCAGAGCACTTTCAGGTAGTCGCAGATTTCCGTCATCGTGCCCACAGTACTGCGGGTGGTGCGGACGGCGTTGCGCTGCTCGATGGCAATGGCTGGCGGGATGCCCTCGATGCTGTCCACGCGGGGTTTGTCCATGCGGTCGAAGAACTGCCGCGCATATGGCGAGAAGGTTTCGATGTAGCGCCGCTGGCCTTCGGCGAAGAGGGTGTCAAAAGCGAGCGAGCTTTTCCCCGAGCCACTCAGGCCGGTGACGACGATCAGCCGGTTTTGCGGGAGATCGAGGTCAAAGCCCTTGAGGTTGTTGTGCCGGACACCGCGCAGACGGATGACCGACGCTGAAACCGCTTTCGACATCGGAACTGCAGGGTAAGTGGGCGGCGGGGGGTGTCAAACGCGCGTGTTCACCAGAGCTGTGGACCGGTCGCACTTGGCCGGCCGTAGGCGTTTTGAAAGTCCGCAACAGCATGGCACCTGTCGGAATTCGCAACAATTCCATATTCTGCACAAATAATTGACCTACAGTGCTTTGGAAATAATTCCTCGCCGGAAGCCCCCGCCTATTGTCGGCTAGCCTTACACCCGAAATCGAAAAACAAAAAGCCCGTATTGTGCAACCGTTTGGCCAGCAGTGACTAAAGTCGGTAAACTCACTTGGCACCATGCGTGCTTTGAAATGCTGGGCGTGCTAAACGCCTGCAACTCATGAGAACAGTAACAACTCTGGCTGTGCTGGCTACGGCCTTTTCCGTCCAAGTCTGGGCCGTTGCGGTACCAGACAGTGGCGCCACGCTACCCTCGCTGGGGTTGGCGGTTCTCGCCTTGGTGGGGGTAAGCCGTTGGTTGAGCCGGTAGCTGGCAGCGGTTGCAACTTCGTTCAAGGGAGCCGTAAAAACGGCTCCCTTTTTTTATTGAGCTCAGCCCCCTTTACCCGGCTGCCCCGGTTGGGAAATAGTCCTGCACCGGCTTCAGCCAGCCGAGCTTGAGCAGCGCCACCATCAGTCCCGTGTAAACCAGGGCGATGGCGAGGTCTTTGAGGAGTTCCCCCCGAGAATACAGGCTGGACTTGCCAGCGAGCAGTTCCTTCGCCCCGCGGGTCAGCAACACCAGGCCCAGCACATTGGTCAGCCAGTAGCCTGCGATGAAGGCGGCCTCGAACGCGGCGGGCCGGACCAGCGCCACCAGCCACGCAAACCCCAGCGCGAGCGGGATGTTCACGAACAAATCGTTCCACCACGAGAGCGGCGAGAGCAGAAAGCCGATGAAACCCACCGCCCCGCCGCGAAAGCGGTGCTTCCAGCTTCCACCCGTTGCGCGTGCCTCGGCCTGGTGTTGGTGGGGTTGACCGTAGTGGGACGAGACCTTGTCGAGCCCTGGCTTGGTTTCGGTCTCGGTGGCAGCAGGGCCCGAAAGGACGTTCCCCCCGGCTTCCTCAAGCCCCGGCGCTTGCAGAGCTCGGACTTTGGGGTCGGGGCTTTGCCCGCCGACATCTTCCAGGCCGGCGCTATCCGGCGTGTGCGCGGTCATGGCGCCTGCCCGTTCCCGGCCGCCGTACGGGCGGCCTTGCGCTCGGCGCGCTGCAGTTCGCGCAACGGCCGGTAGCCGATGCGAATGATACCCAGGTCCTCGACGGCCTTCCGCACATCGGCGTCATGGGTAAAGGTCGCGAACTCCTCGCCGCGGGTTTTCCAACTGCCGGTGATGGCCTGGAGTTCCTCGGTGGGTTTCGCGGCGTGGACGTACAATTCGGTCACGCCGGGTTTGAGGTTCTTGAGCACGCGCAGCCAGAAACCCTTCACGTCAGCCGGTTCTTCCTTGAGTTCCTCGTAGATGAAATCGTCGGGGAAGACGAGGCCCCGGTCGGCGAACATCGCGCGCAGTTGCGGCTGGCCGAACTTCTCCAGCGTGGCCTGCGACGCCATGCGCACCGGCAGGTCAAACTCGACCGCCAGTTGCCGGTACACCTCGAGGAAGCGCGGGTCCAGTTGCAACGTGCCCATGTGCGAGTCGAGGTGCGTCACGTCCACGCCGGCGGCAAGCGCCCGGCGAATTTGCGCGCGGCCTTCGAGCAACGCCTCCTCCGGCGTGGCGTGGGCATACACCTCCGGGACCGACCGCCACAAATAACCTTCCGCGTCCACGAGCCCCGGCACCTGGTCGCGCGGGGCGACGGGTCCCCAGCGATAGAACTTCCATTCCGACGTGTGCGTCAGATGCACACCGAAGTCCAGGTGCGGATGCCGGCGCGCGTAATCCGCCAGCGCCGGAAACCACGGGCACGGCACCATGACCGTGGCCGAGGTCATCAGGCCCTTTTCCAGGGACTCGATCGTGCCGGCGTTCGCGGCGTGGCACATGCCGGCGTCGTCGCCGTTGATGATCAGCAGGCGGTCGGTGGTTTTGTAGCCGAGCCGCTCGGCCAGGGACGGTGTTTCGGCGGCGGAAACGGCGCTTACGAGGGGCAACCCCGCCGCGAGCCACAGAGATTTGCGCAAAATCATGGGCTCCACCTTGCCGGGAGCGGTGCGGCCAAGGCAAGCCGCCGCTCAACCGCGGGTTGTGACGGGTGGTTCGCGCTCCTTCGGACCTCGGAGTTTGCACTTCGGATTGCACCTCGGTGGGACGCGACTTCGGCCGGGCCCTGCAATACGCGTTGCGCAAAAGTCGCGATGCGGGGAAAGGCCCCTCGCGCCGCGCCGCAGGGCCCGCTTCCGAGGAGATTTCCGCGGCGCCCTGCCTTGAAGCGCCGATCTGCTCGCCCGCGGTTGCGTCGCGATGGGAGGGGAGAACGCGGTCGCCCCGGCCTGCCCCGGACTCGCGACTCACGGCAGCCGATATGGCGGGCGGTACGTGTGGCTCAGGAACCGGTTCGCCGCCTCGTGATTGGTGAAGCGCTCCGCCTGCGCATCCCAGTCCAGCACGGCCCGCGTTTGATGCGCGATGTTGGCCAGCAACGTCGCGGTGGTGCTGCGGTGTCCGGTCTCGATGTCGCAGTTGCAACGGGCGCGGCTCTTCACGCAGTCAAGGAAGTTGCGCGCGTGGCGGGCGGTGTCGGCGTCGCCGCCGGCCCGGCGCGGTTCGATCATCGGCTTTTCGCCCCGGCGCCAGCCGCGTTCGTACTCGCGCCGGTCCGGTCGGCGGGCCGGAAACTCGTTCGGTGTGATCGCGTCGGGCACGACGTCGTAGCGGTTGCCGAAGAGGTAGAGCGTGCCCTTGGTTCCGCGCAGTTCGATTTCGCAGCCGGGCAGGCTCCACGGCGCGGCAGTGGCGTTGAACTGCGAAAAGGTGACCAGCGTGTCCCCGGGGTAATGCCAGACGGCTTCCAGCGTGTCGGGGATTTCGCGATTGTCGTCCATGCCCGCGAACCGGCCGCCCAGCGCTGTCACGGTGCGCGGCGCGTTCTGACCCAGCGCCCAGTGAATGAAGTCCAGGTAGTGGACGCCGAAGTTCGTCACCTGGCCGCCGCTGTAGTCGTAAAACCAGCGGAAGCGGTAGAATGTGCGGTTCGGGTTGTACGGCCGGCGCGGCGCCGGCCCCAGCCAGGCCTCCCAGTCAAGGTCCGGCGGCGGCTCGGCGTCGGGCGGGTTGCCGATGCCGCGGGGCCACTCGTTTTGCACATGGAACGCGCGGGCCACGGTGATCTTGCCCAGCGCGCCGGAGCGGACGAGATCCGCCGCCTCGCGGCAAAACGGGGCCGAGCGCCGGTGAATGCCCACCTGGCAGACGCGCCGGTGTTGCTCGATCACCTCCACCATCCGCCGGCCTTCGGCGACCCGCAGCGACAACGGCTTTTCGACATAGATATCCTTGCCCGCCTGCGCGGCGTGGATGGTTTGCAACGCGTGCCAGTGGTCGGGCGTGTTGATTACCACCGCGTCCACGTCCGGCAGGTCCAGCAGGCGGCGGTAGTCTTTGAACTGTGCGGGCCGGCCGCCGACCTTCTTCACCGCGAAGTCGAGGTACGGCTGATAAAGATCGCACAGCGCGACGACCTGCGCGTCTGGCTGGGCGAGGAAGGCGTCCAGCACCTGGTCACCGCGGTTGCCGAGGCCGATGAAGCCGAGCCGCACACGTTCGTTGGCGCCAAGCACGCGGGTCCGGCTCACAGCGGCGCCGGCGGTGGCAAGGGCGACGGTCTTCGAGAATTCGCGACGCGTGGTGGTTTTCATGTCAGGTCCTGGAATGAGGTTCGCCGCAATGCGATGCAACCACTGCAGAACAATAAAGTGGAGGCCGTGGCGGCGTCATTTGCGTTTTGTCCAGGGAGTGAACCTTGTCCGCCGGCGATTCTGGCCTTCGCGCGATTTCATCGTGCCTTTTGCGTCGCTGAACCGGGGCGAGGCGGTTGAAACAGGGTACGCGCCCGCCACCCGAGGTGCGGCGGGTGGGACACACTGTGCGGAACGGTTCGAGCGCGGCGAGCCATCCGGCGCCGTCACCGGTGGCGACGCGCGCGGGCGCGTGCTCCCCGGTCTTCCTGCGTTGTCCCGGCCGTGCGGGTCCGCATGGGTGTTTTTCAAATTCACGATACTCAATTTAACTACGGCAGAGCGTCCCGGTCAGCGTCTCTGGCCGCGCCGGGCTTCAGGCCGGCACCGGGAAGTCGCGGGCGGCGGCGAACAAGGCCACGATGTTCGCCGGCGGCACGTTGGCCTGGATGTTATGAACCGGCGCGAACACGTATCCGCCGCCGCGTGTGAACACCTCCAGGTTGGCCCGCGCTTCGCGCGCCACGTCCGCCGGCGTGCCAAAGGCCAGGGTGGTCTGCGGATCGCAGGAACCGCCCCAAAAAACGAGTTGCTGGCCGAACGTGTCCTTGAGCCGGCGTGCCTCCATGCCGACGGCCCGGGTCTGCACCGGGTTGAGAACGTCCACGCCCATTTCGATGATGGCCGGCAGCAGCGGAAAGACGGCGCCGTCCGAGTGCAGCATCACCTTCCAGCGTGTGTGGGCATGCACCCACGCCAGCCCGCGCGCGTAGGCCGGTTGGACCAGGTCGCGAAACATGCCCTCGGAAAGAAACGGCGCCCGCTGCGTCCCGAAATCGTCGCAGATTTGCAACACTTCGATGCGGTCGCCCACGGCCGCGTGGAAGGCCTGCAAATTAGCGAGCCAGGCGTCCACCAGCTTCGCGTACAGCCCGCGGACGTACGCCGGCTCCGCGGCGAAAGTGAGCATCCAATCCTCGAAGCCGCCCTGGCCGAGGCCGTAAAACAGCTCATAGGGCGGGCCCAGCGGCGCGATGATGGCCTTGTCCGTGCCGGCGAACAGCGCCTCCGCCTGCCGGTGGTAATGCTCGAGCGTGGCGGCATCCAGGCGCGGCGGTTCCCAAGTGTCGAGGTCGGGATGCGCGGCGCCGGGGTACTTTTCCATGCGGTCGAAATAGTAGCCGTCACGGGGCATCCGGGCGATGACCTCGCCACGCCGACGCAGCACGAGATCGCCGTTCGGCTCGGTTTCCGGGTGGAAGCCTCCCGGGACTTCCACCGGCGTGCCGTCGAACAGGGTCCATGGTTTCCAACCTTCGTTGCGAATGCCGAAGGCGACCTCCGGCCGGTACAAGCCCACACAATCGGCACCGAACCGGTCGGCCACGTCCTGCTCGACCTCCGCCAGCATCTGAAACAGATCGAACACCCGCACCGGCCGCCGCCCGCGCAGGCCAAGATGCTCGCGCAAGGCATGATATGCGGCCGCGGCGATCCCGGATTGTCGCGTGCCGCCGAAATCCACCGGCACACGGTCCACCGGCCGGCGTTCGAGGGCGGCCCGGATGCGCTCGCGCGAGGTCATACTGGCAGGCTAACCGCCCGAGCGGCTGAGGGCAATGGTCAGTGTGGGCGTCTCGGGATGCACCTCGTAGTTATTTCGCCCACCGAACGGCGCGGGTGTCGTTGGGTGGACTGGCACTCATCCCGGCTGCCGTCGCGGGTGGCCTCCTGCCGCCCGGAATCGGGGCGACGTCACGCTGAACCGCCGGGGCCTCCGGCCCCGGTTTACGGCCGGCAGGAAGTCGGCCGCCACAGCGGATGCGGGCAAGCGACAAGGAAGTGCGGCGTACCCGCAGCCCGCCAGGCAGTCCGGATTGCCGGGCCAAAAACTTTGAGTTTGGACGGAAGCGGGTTAAGCTCATCCCTCCAATGCTTGCGCTGACCGAAATCCACTGGTGGCATTACGCGACCTTCGTGCTGGCGGTGCTGGTGTTTCTGGCGTTTGACCTGGGAGTGCTGCACCGCCAGGCGCGCGCGGTTCGTTTTTCCGAGGCGCTGGGGTGGACGACGTTCTTGTTCATCATGGCGATGGTGTTTGCATGGACACTGGTGCCGGTGCGGGGCAGGGAGGAGGCGCTCGAGTTCATCACCGGATACATCATCGAGCTGTCGCTTTCGATGGATAACGTGTTCGTGATCGCGGTGATCTTCGGCTACTTCCGGGTGCCTCTCGAATTCCAGCACCGGGTGTTGTTCTGGGGCATCATGGGCGCGCTCATCATGCGCGGCCTGATGATCTGGTTGGGCGCTGAACTCATCGCGGCCTACCACTGGACGCTGTACCTCTTCGGCGTCTTTCTCGTGCTCACCGGCCTCAAGATGCTCATCGGGGCCGAGGAGGAAGTGGACATCGAGCGCAATCCCGTGCTGCGCCTGGCGCGCCGCTTCTTCCGGTTCAGCCAGAATTACGACGGCCAGAGATTCGTCACCTGGCAGCACGGCCGCCGGGTGGCCACGCCGCTGGTGCTGGTGCTCTTGATGGTGGAAACAACCGATCTGATCTTCGCGCTGGACTCGATCCCCGCCATCTTCGCAGTGACCCAGAAGCCGTTCATCGTTTTCACGTCGAACGTCTTCGCCATCCTCGGTCTGCGCTCGTTGTACTTCGTCCTGGCTGGTGCAATGGCCTATTGCTGCTACCTCAAGTACGGCCTTTCCATCGTCTTGGTGTTCATCGGCTTCAAAATGCTGATCGTGGACTGGGTCAAGATCCCCATCACGATTTCCCTCAGCGTGGTGGCAGTGGTCATCCTGGGTTCGGTGGTGGCATCACTTCTGGCCGTTCGGCGCAAACGGGCCTGCCGTTCCCTGCCCGAGGTGTTGCCGCCGCCGCCCGTTGCCTAGCCGGCCGCATGGGCAAGCTCTCTGGCCTGGCTGCGAATCCCGCCTGATGGCCGGATTTTCAACGAAACCGCCGATCCACGCTCGCCCGGGCGGCGGGGTTGTTCTACCCTTCGGCCATCCCGTGCCGGACGGCCTGCCCGCGTCCGGCCCCCGGAGAGATGAAATACCGCTGGCAAGTCGCCCCGGCCCAGCCTTTGCCGGCCTCGCAACTCGAGGCCAGCCTGCGCATTTCCCCCTTGCTGGCCCAGTGCTTGGTGAACCGTGGCCTCCGCAACCCCGCCCAGGCGGCCGACTTCCTGAATCCCCGCCTCAAACAACTCGCCGACCCAGCCCGGATTCCCAACCTCCCAGCCGCAGTCGAACGCTTGTGGCGCGCGCGCGATGCGGACGAACCGGTCGCCATCTTTGGCGATTACGACGTGGACGGCGTGACCGCTACCGCGTTGCTGCTCGAGGTCCTGCGCCCACTGGGCTGGCGCATCGAACCGTATCTTCCACACCGGCTCGACGAGGGATACGGCCTGACCCGCGATGCGGTGGCCAACTGCCTTCAACGCTACCCGGTGAAGCTGCTGCTGGCCGTGGACTGTGGTTCCACTGCCGTGGAGACCATTGCCTGGCTTAACTCGCAAGGCGTGGACGTGATTGTGCTGGACCACCACCAGGTCGCGCATCCGCCACCTGCCGCGCGCGCCCTGGTCAATCCGCAACTGGGTCCCACCGGCGCCGTCGGCTTCCGCGAGCTTTGCTCGGTGGGTCTCGCCTTCAAACTCGCCCACGGCCTGCTCAAGCACGGCCGCAACCGGGGCCACCCCGGAGCGGCGCGCTTCGACCTCAAACCATTGCTGGACCTCGTGGCGCTGGGTACCATCGCCGACCTGGTGCCGCTGACCGGCGAAAACCGGCGCCTGGTGACCGCCGGACTCCAGTGCCTCAACGCCCGCGCCCGGCCGGGCGTCCGCGCGTTAATCGAAGTCGCGGGCATCACGGGCGACATCCGGCCGTACGAAGTGGGTTTCCTGCTGGCCCCGCGCCTCAACGCCGCTGGTCGGCTCGAGGACGCCACCGAGGCGCTGGACCTGTTGCTGGCCACCGACCCGGCGCGCGCCCTGGCGCTGGCCCGTTCGCTGGACGCGCGCAACACCGAGCGCCAGAACCTCGAGCGCGGCATCGCCGAGGAAGTCATCGGCGCCGTGCGGGCCCGGTTCGACCCGGCGAATGATTACGTGATTGTGGAAGGCCAGCTTCTCTGGCACGTGGGCGTGGTGGGCATCGTGGCTTCCCGCGTCCTGCAGGAATTTTACCGGCCCACCATCATTCTGGGTGGCGACGGTCACGAGTGGCGGGGCAGCGGCCGCAGTATTGAAGGCTTCGACCTCGCCGCGGCCTTGCGCCGATGCGACGACCTGCTGGTACGCCACGGCGGGCACGCCATGGCCGCCGGCCTCACCGTGCGGCCCGACCAGGTCAACGCCTTGCGCCAGCGGCTCAACCAACTGGCCCGCCAGACCCTCAAGCCCGAGCAACTCCAACCCTTGCTGCGGCTGGACGCGGCAGTGTCGCTCGACGCCCTGACCGAGGCCGGCCTCGACGAGATCGAGCGGCTCCAGCCGTTTGGCCAGGAAAACCCGCCGGTGCAACTGCTCGTGGCGGGCCTCACGCACCGGCGCGCGCCGCAAAAGCTGGGCCGGGAGGAACAACACGCCAAGTTCTGGGTCAGCCAGGGCGGGCGGATGGTCGAGGCGGTCTGGTGGGGCGGCGGGGGCAAACCGTGGCCGGAGGGCCGGTTCGACCTGGCGGTGGTGCCGCAAGTGCGCGAATTCCGCGGCCAGCGCCGCCTCCAACTCCGCGTGCTCGACTGGCGGCCCGGCGCCTGAACCGGGTATCACCACTAAGCGCGACGACAGCGTCTCCAGGGACGCAACTTCCAGGTGGAGTAAGCGACCGAGCAACCTCGAGTTCTTCACTTGGCCCAGATCGGCTGGCAGTTCTTCGGCATGCTGACCTTCAAGCGAGAGCGCCTGTGTGAGCGAGTTCATCGGGCGCGCAGTTCGCCCTGGCGCGGGCCACGGCGGGCAGGGCGCGGGTTCACTTTCGCCGGGTTCTTTGGATCCTCCGGGAGGAGACCGGCGCCGGTGAAGCCGGAGGCATTATCACCTACTTAATCGGAGGACTCCCTCCCGGCACATTCGTTTGAGTGTTTCGCCCACATTGCCACCCCGGAGTGGCTGGGTGGCGGAAGGGCGCGGGTGTCTGTGCTCTACCAGCGGCTCAACGGGCAGGCTAGCGTCACCAAGTGTGTGAACACGGGCCCGGCTTGCGAGACGAGCCAATTCGGTTCCCGAGCCTCTGTCCTGACGCGGTAGCGGATTTCTGCGCGCTTCAATCTCCCCAAAGGGTCGGCACTTGAAACAGACCCTCAGCGGTCGGTGGACTTGACATATGAAACTGGGTCTCTCATGTTACTTAGAGTCTCACGGGAAATCACACATCGGGTTCAAGTGAATGGTCTCTGGAAACTCAAATTCGGGGCTTACCTGCACGATCCGTCACACAAGCCATTCGGTATCCACGACCACGAACAACAGCGCGACTCGTTCCCAATCCGTTTCGGTCTTTCCGGCACCGACTTGGCCGGGTTCGAGCGCTCCGCCGATTGTCCGACCGCTACCGCTGGCCGGCTCATCTGTCCCGACCCGGCCCAATCTGGCCTGCGCGAGGATTGGAGGGGAAGCTGGATGGAGTTCCGCCACCCGCCCGACGGTGGCCCACTTCAGGCTGGCGCGTTCCCGCTCACTACTGCTCAACTCGAAGTCGCACTCACCCGTACCCTTGAAGACCCGTCGCTGACGGGCGCGAAGGTTCGAGGCGGAGGTTCATCGCCTGCTGGCAGCTCTGGCCCGATCTCTCGGCCTGCTAGAAGAACCCTCACGTTGCCTGCCTCGTGGCCGACACCTGCATCGTCGGTCACACGCTCTGCCTCTCCAACGCCCTGGCTGCCGCCTTCACCGCTGGCGCCAGCCAGCCTGCCTTTCTGCCGTTCCAGACCGGCCCGGTGCAAGATTTCATCGTCCAGGCCCTCAACATGCTCGACCCGGCCGCTGGAGAGGTCCACGGACGTCTGGCCTGCTGCTTCCTTGGGCAAACTGGGCTTACGCTGGGCGACACGAAAAGCACCGGATTAAGCGTAGAAAGCGCGGAAACAGAATGAACCGTTGAATCCCATGAACCCCTGGCAACGCAAACTCCTGGCTTACCTCCACGACCCGCCGGAAAAAGCCTACAACTACGGCCCCACCCACAAACAACGCGCGGCCGCCTACCTGAATCTCGTGCTTGGCCCGGGCCAATGGCTCGACCACCAACCCGATTGGGCCGCAGCCGCCGCCGACCGCTTCATCTTCCCGGATGGCCAGAAACTGCACGCCCTCGGTCTGCCGGGCCTGGGCGGGAGCGATCGGTTCAAGTTCATCCACCCGCTCAGCAGCGCACCCGCGTTTGCGCGCGACCATTTCCCCGCCGAAGAGGACGCGGGCGACATCATCAGCCAGGTGCTGCCCGCTTTCGGCGAGTCCAACGGCGCCGCTCCCATAGACCTCCCCACGCAGTTCTGGCTGCTCTGGCGTGCCTGGCTCCATTTCGCCGTGACGCACCATCACGGCCAGAAACAAGGTGCGGACAAACTCGCCTACCTCCCGGCGGATACCCGCGTGCCCGACGGCACCATCTGGCATCACAACGCCATCGTCAGCGCCCTCGAAGCCGCGCGCACCGCCAACGGCCAGTTCGCCCCCGCGTTCCTGCTCTTCCAAATCGGCCCCGTCCAGGACTTCATCGCCCAGGCCCGCAGCACGCGCGACCTCTGGAGCGGCAGCTACCTGCTCTCCTGGATGATGGCTCACGCCATGCAAATCATCACCGACCGTCTCGGCCCGGATTGCATCGTTTTCCCCTCCTTGCGCGGCCAGCCGCTGCACGACTGGCTCAACGGCGCCAAGCTGAAGGCAGCCCGTTACGACGAGGCGGGCAAGAGCTTCTGGGACTCGCTGGGCCTGGAGAAGTCTCAGGACCTGGTGCTCACCCCCAACCTGCCCAACCGTTTCCTCGCCATCGTCCCGGTGGATTTCGACCCGAAGCAACTGGAGGCGGTCTTTGACTACGGCCCCGACGGCCAGCCGCGCAGCCAGTGGTCCGAATGGCGGCGCATCTGTGAAGCCTGCTGGGACTACCTGAACAGCCGCGCGACGCTCTGCCCGCCAGGCCAGGAAAAGGAGAGCGTCAAGCTTCGCATGTGGCGCTTCCAATGCCGCCACTTCTGGCAGGTCGCTTGGCAGCTCTGGCCCTGGCCGGACGTGTCGCAGGCGTTGGACCTGTTCAAAGCCATTCCGCTGGGCAAGGAATCCGCCCTCCACCTTGCCCACAAAGTGGCCTGGGCTATCCCCGATGCTCATCAAGACGACCGCAACTATCGCCGGGGCCAACTGAATCGCGGCTGGGCTTGGAGCGCCAACTATCAGCTCCTTTCCCATCGCCTCGACGCTCGCCGTCAGACTCGCGACTTCGCCGCCTGGCAGGGCGAACCCGGCGCGCCCAAAGACCATCTCTCAGGCAAGGAGGAAGCCATCGCCGACCGGCGCGAGTGGCTCCCGCGTGCCAAAGACAACACGGAACTCAAACATCGTTTTCGCAAGAACGACGAGCTGGGCACGGTCAACCTCATCAAGCGCGTCTGGGACAAGGCCTACCTCGAACGCCTCAGCCAGTTCCATCCCGACCTCCAAAACCTGTCCCGCGTGCGCACCAGCTTTGATTCCGTGCCGGCCGTGGCCGCCGCCTCTTTCGCGGCTTGGCTGCGCGAACACACCGCCACCGGCCCATTGCGCCAACCGTTCCTTGCGTTCATGGAGGCTGCCAGCGCGGCGCGCGAGCACTTCCCCGACACCATCGCCCGCTGGGAAAACAACGAGGAGAATTGGTTCCGCGACACCGACGCTTCCGTTTTCCATTCGAGCGCCTGGGACGACGCGCTTGCTGACGCCGGAGATGATGAAACCGCCAAGGAACTTCTCTCCGCCGGCAGGAAAGCACTTGCCAACCTGCTCAAGGGCGCTGGCGCGCGTCCGTCCACCTACTACGCCGTCCTCGCCCTGGACGGCGACCAGATCGGCAAGTGGCTCAGCGGCGAGAAGACGCCGCAGGTTCAGCAGGTCCTCACCCAGCAGGCCGCCGATTATTTCCGCCAGCACGTCAAAACGGCCGACACCGAAAGATGGCTCGCGTCCCCGCGCCCGCTTTCGCCCGGCTACCACCTTCAGTTCAGCGAGGCGCTCGCCAACTTCGGCCTCTACGCTGCCCGCCGCATTGTCGAGGCCCACCACGGCCAGCTCATTTATTCCGGCGGCGACGACGTGCTGGCCATGCTGCCCGCCGACCAAGCCATCGCCTGCGCCCGCGGACTTCGCCTCGCCTTCCAAGGCAAGTCCAAAGAACTCGTCGCGCACGACCACGGCCGTTACGCGCACCTCTTTGCCGATGACGTGCCGGAGGGCTTCATCCGGCTCAAGGACGGCGACTGGGCCCGTGGTTGCCGCCGCGACGCCGAACCCTCCTGGCCGCTCCTCGTCCCCGGCCCGCGCGCGACGGTGTCGGTGGGCCTTGCCATCGGCCACATGCATTCCCCGCTGCAAAACCTGGTTGAAGACGCCCGCCGCGCCGAAAAGCTGGCCAAGAAAAGTCCAGACAAAGGCGGCTACGGACGGAGCGCCTTTGCCGTCAGCCTCTTCAAGCGTTCCGGCGAAACCACCACCTGGGGCGCCCATTGGGACGACCACGCGCTGCGTTTGGCCGAGTTGTTCACCGAACTCAGCCTGCCCCGGCCGCGGAACGGCCAGCCGGAGGCGAGCGTCCTGTCGGCCAGGTTTCCGTATGCGCTGGCGGCCTTGCTGCGCCCCTACACTTTGGAACCTGGCGCGACCCGGGAATGGAGACTCACCGACAAAGTCCTGCCCGCCTTCGAGCGAGAGTTCGCCCATGTCTGCCGACAGCAGGTCAACCACGACCTGCTCAAGAAGGACGAGCCGCTCAGGACCAAGTTTGACGAGTTCAAAGCGACCGTCGCCTTGCACCTTGGCAAGTGTCTCGGCCGCCGCCTCGACGATTTCCTTGGCCCCTTCCTGACCACAACCTTCATTCGCAGAGGAGAAGACTGACCATGCCAACCTTCGACTTCATCCCCGTTGACACCCTGTTCTTTCGCGATGGCCGGCCGCTGGCCGCCGGCAGCAGCTTCGGCCGTGGCGCGCACTGGCCCCTGCCCACCGTGCTCCACGCCGCGCTGCGCACCGCCATGTTGCGCGCCGCCGATTGCCTGCCTTCCGGCAAACACGTCAACGGCACCCAACGCAAAGGCCGCCCCACTGGCAAGATCGGCACCGACGCCTTTCAATGGCTCAACCTGCGCGGACCCTTTCCGGTGGACGGCTCAGGCGAGGTCTTTTTCCCGATGCCCCGTGACTTGGTGCCCGCCTCGAAGGCCGCGGACGCCACCCCGGCCTACATGAAGGTCGTCAAGAACGCGCTCGGCACCAACAATCTCCCGCCCCCGCTCACCTGCCTCGTCGCCTCATTTGCCGAGCCGTCCAAGGAGCAACTGGCCGACTGGGTGCCCGCCAGGTTCTACGCGGACTACCTCGCGGGAAAAGAATTGTCCCGCCCAGAGCCACCGCAGTTGTGGGACACCGAGCACCGCATCGGCGTTGCGCTCGAAGATGACACCCACACCAGCGCTGAAAGCCAGCTCTACGCCGCGGAGCACCTGCGCCTGCGCAAGGATGTCCGCCTGCGCTTCGCCGTCGCGGACCCGCCCAACCACAAACCTCGCCTCGCCAATGAACAGGGCAAGACCGTCGCCGACCTGGCCCAGGGTGTCATCTCCCTCGGCGGCGAGCAGCGATTCGGGCAACTCACCCCGGCAAACTTGCCGCTCGACCTGCCTCGCTTCGAGATCAACAGCCCGCTGGTCAAGTGGGTCTTGCTCACGCCCGCCATCTTCTGCCACGGCTGGCGCCCCGGCTGGATCGCCGACGATGGCGAAGTCAAACTGCGCGTGGTGGACAAGGAGGCGCGTCGCGACTTCCGGCGGCGCCGTCGCGAGGCCGACTGGCATTACGATGAAGCCAACGATCCCGCCGAAAAAATCCGCGCCACTCTCGTTGCCGCCTGCGTGGGCAAACCCCAGCCTGTCGGCGGCTGGGAACTGCTTCACGAAATCCAGGACGAGCAGGGCAATCGCCACGTGACCGGCGGCGGCAAACCCACCCACCTCGCCGTGCCGTCCGGATCGGTCTATTACTTCCGCGCCTTGGGCGACAGCCCGGAGCAACGGCTGGCCGAAGCCCGCAAACTCGCTCGCGCCCTCCAGGCCCGTTGCCGCTCCGACTACTTCGGCGAGAAAGGCCTGGGCCTGGGTGTATGCGGCACCTGGGCGCACCAGGACGCTACGTCCGCAGATGTCCGCAACACCAACACAGTTTGAACCATCAACTACCATCAAGCCATGACTGAACCAAAACCTTACTTCCTGTTCACCCACACGCCGCTCCACGTCGGCGCGGGCCACTCGGTGGGCTACGTGGATTTGCCCATCCAGCGCGAAGCCCACACGCGCATCCCCATCGTCCCCGGCAGCAGCCTCAAAGGGGTGCTTCGCGACCGCGACGAGTTCGACGAGGCCACCAAGGCCTGGCTTTTCGGCAAAGGCGCTGGCGAGGCGGACGGCGGCGCTGCTGGCGCGCTCCTCATTGGCGAGGCGCGCGTGCTAGCGTTCCCGGTGCGCTCCGCCAAGGGCAGCTTCGCGTGGATCACCTGTCCGCTGGCCCTCCGCCGCGCCAAGCGGGATGGCGTTCTCGGTGATCAGGCTGATCCGTCCAATCCGTCCGACGACCAAGCCCTCCTCCCGGAGAAAAGCCTCCTCGCCCTCGGCGACAAGGTCGTCCTCGAAGAATACACCTTCACCCGCGCTGACGACCTGCCCCCAGGCCTCGGCGCTGCCCTCCAGGCCCTCCTCCCCGAAGACCCCGTCTGGGCCGAAGTCGCCTCCCGCCTCGTCATCCTCAGCGACGGCATGATGAGCTTCTTCGTCCAGAGCGCCTGCGAGATCGCCCAGCACGTCGCCATCGCCGACGAAACCGGCACCGCCAAGGAAGGCGCGCTGTTTAACCAGGAGAATTGCCCCTCCGAGACGCTCTTCTATGGCGTCATCGCCGCCCAGAAAATCAACGGCAAGCCCGCCGAGGACGCCGTCAATAGGTTGGCTGAACTCAACGGCCGGCCGCTTCAAATCGGCGGCAGCGAAACCACCGGCCTGGGCTGGTGTACCTTCATCTTCAACCCCGCCGCGAAGTGAAACCGGAGGAACGTGCCATGCAAAACCTCGAACAAATCCGCGCTGAAAACGCCCTGGTTGCCACCGGCCACAAACCGCCCCCGAATTCCAGCCAGCGAGTTGCGCCGGTCGAAGAGAAAGCCGTCACCAAGCTCCCCGCGATGATCGTCAACAACGGCCTGCTGGCCGCTGCGGCCTTCGCCCGGGACAAGGACCCAAAACTCCGCAACGCCATGGATGCAGTCGCACAGCACCTGGCCGACCGGCGCATTGGCCGCCTGTCAGCCCAGAGCACCAGCACGGATGCGCTCATCGCCGAGTTGGCCAGCTCACCCTCCGAGAACCTGCGGCTCGCCTCCGAGGAAGCCCTGGCCTACCTCAGCTTCCTCAAACGCTTCGCCGTCAAATCCGACCGAGAGAACTAGCCATGCCCACACTGATGCCTTCCGACACGGCCGCCGCCCTCGGCCCAAACGCCGAGCGTTGCGACAGCCGCTCGCTGCTGCTCGACCGCTTCTGCGATCCCGCCGCCAAGGAGAAGGACCGCCATCAGGTCTTCACCCGCGCCATGGGCAAAGCTGCCATCAGAGCCAAATCGGCGGCGTGGAATTCTTGGCTTTCCAAACCCAAGCCGGATCAAGTCACCCTCCACGCCCAGCTCCAATCCCGCCTCATGGTCAACATGGCCGGGGGTGTGATGGAAAACGCCGGCCTGTGCCTTGACCGCTTCGGCCTGCCCTACATCCCCGGCAGTGCCGTCAAAGGCTGCGCCCGTCGGGCCGCCCTCGCCGCCCTCCACGAATGGTGCGTCGCCGACGGTCACCCCGCCCACAAACCCACCGGCCCGGCCAACCCGCTCGCCCCCTGCAGCGAACCCTTCGCCACCCCCGCCGACATGCTCGCCGCCATCGCCCGCGTCTTCGGCTGGTGCGAACTCGATTGGTCCGCTCGGTCCGATCAGTCCGACTTCCGCTGGGCCTGCGCCACCAACGAGGCCACCCTCAAGACCGCCGCCGAGGCGCTTGCCGCCCACTTCCGCTGGCCCATCGAGGATCGCCACCGCGACACCCCGTGGCTTTCCCTTCCCAACTTCGCCGGCAGCGTCTCCTTCCTGCCCGCCTACCCGGTGGACCTCGGCAAAACCGGCAAGGTGGATGGTCTCCCGCTCGATTTGCCCGCCCTTGGCAAACTCGAACTGGACGTCGTCACCTGCCACCACCGCGATTACTACGCGAGCGATAATCCAAGCGCGGTTGCAACCGACACCGAAGAACCCGTCCCCGTCGTCTTCCCCGCCGTCGCCCCTGGGCACGTCTTCACCTTCGCCCTCGTCCCGCTGCGTGGTGCAAAAGATCTGTCCTCTCCGTCTGATCCGTCAGCCACTCCCGACGGGAAAGCCCCCTTCTGCCTCCTCACCTTGGCCCGCGCATGGTTCAAAACCGGCCTCGAAGTCTTCGGCCTCGGCGCCAAAACCAACGCCGGCTACGGGTGGTTCGACGCCTCCGATGGAGTGCAGGACGCAGTGCGTAAGGCACTGGACGAAATAGCTCAGCGCGAGCGCGAGGCCCGCGAGCGCGAGCAGGCCGAGCAGCAGAGAAAAGCCGAAGAGGAAAAGCGCCTTCGCGAGAAGCAAGAGCGCGAAGCGGCCTTGGCCAACCTGTCCGGCGACGAACGCGCCGACAAAGAAATCGAGCTGCTCACCGACCAGCAGTTCGACGCCAAAGTTCGCGCCTTCTGCAAAGATCCAAAGAGGGGAGGCCCGACCGAAGAACAGAAGAAAGCCATCGTTCGCGCTCTCCGCGGCCCACGCCTCGCCTACTGGCAAGCCTTCAAGGCCAAAGCCACCAAAGGCGATCTAGCGAAAGTGGCTGACGCCATCCGCCAACTCAGCAAACAAATGAACCTCGGGAAAATGCCGTGAAAACCGAAACCTTCCACCTCGAACTCATCACCCCCTGCTTCTGTGGCGGGGCTGAACCCGAAAAGCAGGCCGAAATCCGCGCCCCCTCTATCCGCGGCCAACTCCGATGGTGGTTCCGCGCCTTGGGAGGTTTCAAGTCGCTCGCCCCGATGCCCGTCCGCGACCAGGAAGCCCTCATTCTCGGCAGCACGGCGGGGAATACGGGGCAGGCGGGTAAACTCCTGGTTCGATTGGCGTCGCCGCAGCCAAAAAGTGAACGGGCGAATGCCGATGACCTCGAGGCTGGGATGAACACGCCCCTCGGTTACGCGCTTTTTCCGCTCCGGCCTTTTGGCGACAACGATGGCAAGAAGGGCAAGATTGGCGAGGGCGCTCAACTCCACATCAACATTCTCTGGCGAGGCGAATCCAGCCTCTGGGATTCCGTGCGTGCGCTGGTGGCCGTTTGGGGGCACTTGGGCTCCTTGGGTTTTCGGGGGCGAAGAGCGTTTGGGGCGTTACGGCTGACAAAGCCACCCATCGCCCTTTCGGACGCCTTTCGGCACTTCGCCACACCGGGCAATGTGGTCGTTTGCGAACTGGCAAACAGCAGCCTCACCGACTGGCGGCAGGCCGCAGCCCACTTGCTCACTTGGTATCGGTCGTGGCGACAGCACGGGCAAATGTATCGGCGCTGGGACAAACAGCGCAAACAATGGGTGAATATCAGCGCGCAACAGCAAACCCAGAACAGGGCGCATCCCGGCTTCCGCTACGCCCGGCGAGACCATAACGAGGGCTTGGATGTCCAAGGTGCCGGCGCGCCCGATCCAGACCCAGAAAATCCGCGTGGCCAAGAGGGAGAGACATTCCGCCCCGCGCTTGGCCTGCCGATCATTCAGTTCTTTTCCAGCTTGGGCAATACGGGCGGGCCACTCCCTCGTGGCCGCGCCACAGTGAACTGGGAATGGGAATGGGACGCGCAGAAAGACAAAGGGAAAGGCCGCTTCGCCTCGCCCATCCTCCTCCGCCCCCACCGCGATGCCGCCGGCAAATGGCACGCCCTGGTCATCTTCGTGGACGCCCACGCCTGGCCCGAAGGCAAACCCGTCTTCCTCAACGGCCAGCCACGCCGCGTCTCGCTGGGCCTCTACGACGCCATGAAGAACGACCAGCGCCTCCAGCCCTTCCCATGAAAACACCACCTGATAAATCATCCGCCCAATCCGTCCCATCCGTCCGCTCCCCCCGCCGCCGCCTCCGCCCTGCCGGCGGCTACCGCAAGACCGCCAGCTTCCAGACCGCCACGCTCATCTACGACGCCACCTGGTGGTTCTGCGAAAAGTTCCTCGATCCCCGCTCCCGCACCGTGGACCAGATGGTCCAGGCCGCCCGCAGCGGCCGCCAAAACATCGCCGAAGGCAGCCGTGCCGCCGCCACCACCTCCCAGACCGAACTCCGTCTCCTCAACGTTGCCCGCGCCAGCCTCGAAGAACTCCTCCTCGACTACGAAGACTACCTCTTCCACCGCCATCTTCCCCAGTGGGCGCCGGCGAGCAAGGAAGCCCTCGCCGTGCGCGCCATCGGGCAGGAGCTGTCCCGTGATTCGTCAGATCAGCCGGATCCGTCAGACCCCCAGGCCGCGCGCCGCGCCCTCCACCAGCGCTACGCCCAGTGGCTCGACAGCCCCGACTCCGCCCTCCGCGCCAACGCCCTCATTTGCCTCATTCACCAAACCAACTACCTCCTCGACCAGCAAATCACCGCCCTCGAGCAGGCCTTCATCGAGGAGGGCGGCTACAGCGAGCAACTGGCCACCGCGCGGCTCGCGCATCGCACCCGACCGCGAGATCCGTCGGAACCGTCCCATCCGTCGGATCCCATCCCCCACTGCCCCCAATGCGGCGCACCCATGGCCCTGCGCACCGCCAAAACCGGCAAGAACGCCGGCTCCCAGTTCTGGGGCTGCACCGCCTACCCCGACTGCAAAGGCACCGCCCCCGTCTGATCCGCCCGCTCCGTCCCATCCGTCAGATCCGCCTGATACCCCATGACGCTCCTCATCCTTACCGTCGGCACCGGTACTTCGGGCCGACATTCCAACCTCGCCCAAGGCCTCGTCAACACCCTCCACCAACTCAAGCCCCGCCTCTTCTGGCTCGTCCCCAGCGCCAGCCCGGACTCTACCGCGCTTGCCGAGATCGTCCGCGACGACGCGCCAGCCGATTGCGCCTTCCAACCGTGGAGCACCGAGCAACCCTTCCGCCAGATCGCCCAACCCGACGACCTTTTCGACTGCCGGGCTGCCCTCCGTGAAGTCATTCACACCGCGCGCCAGAGCCTCCGCCAGGGCGAGCGCCTCCTCGTCAATCCCACCAGCGGCACCAAGCAGATGTCCGTCGCCGCCACCCTCGCTGCCCTCGACGAGGAAATCGGCGAGATCGTCTTCACCGTGGGCGAGCGGGCCGACGGCGTGGTCAAGACCGGCACCGAACGCATCGCTTCGTTCAGCACCCGCCAGTTCTTCCTCGAACGTGACCTGCGCCTCGCCAATGAACTCTTCGCCGCGGGTGCCTTCTTCGCCGCCGCCCGTCTGCTCCAACCCTATCCCGAACCCGAAGCCAGACAGGCCCGCGAAAAAGCCCTCTGCCTCCACGAATGGCAGCGGCTCAATCACGCCAAGGCCGCCAGCCATGCGGCGAGATTCTCCGAGGACCTGCGCCAGCACCTCCAGCGCCTTGCCGACAGCGATGAATTCAGCCCCGGTCGCCTCGGTGACCTCCTGGCCAGCGCCGACGAGCTTGCCCGCTGGGGCGACCACGAAGAAGCCCTCGCCCGCTACTACCGCGCCGCCGAGCTGGCAGCCAAGATTCGATTGGCGGATGCGCATGATGTCCATTCTCCCTATCGCCGTGATCGCTTGCTGGCCATCATCCAGCGCGATTCCGATCCAGCCCTGTTTCGGGAAATTGCAGCCGGCCAAGACGAGGTGCTCCTGACCTTGAAACGAGCGTGGCGGGTGCTGGCCGCTTCGGCTGATCCAATGGCGCGGGATTTCAACGCGGACCGGTCTCTTCAGCGGCTCTTGGAACTGCGGAACGAAGGCCTCTACGGCCACGGCCAGGCTGCTGTGGACGCCGCCCAAACCCAGGCCGTTGCCGCCCGCCTGCGCACCTTGCTGCTGGCCCACCTGCCCGCCGCGGAAGCCTGCTGGAAAGTCAACCTCCGCCCCCGAACACTCACCTGACCGACCTCCTCGGACGTCCCGCTTACCGCCACACCGCCACTACTCTGCCACGCTGCCTCCATGCCAACGCACCGCGTCATCGCCGCCACCTCGCGATTCGTCCGATCCGCCCCATTCGTCCCATCCGTCTGATTCCCCATGAAAAAAACCTCCCGCCCCGCCAAAGCCGCCCGCCCCACCTCGGCCACTGTGTCCATTGCGCAGCCCGCCCCCGCGCCCGAGCCACCCCCGGCAGCCGAGACCATCCTGCTCGCTGTCACCGGCATGTCGCCCGCCATACTCACCGAAACCCTCTGGGCGCTGGCTCACCCGGCCGACGGTACCCAGCCGCTCATCCCTCACCGCGTCATTGTGGTCACCACCACTCAGGGCCGCGACAAGCTCGGCGCCCTCTTTGCACCCTCCGCCCAGCTTGGCGGCGTCGCCCCTTGGGACGCCCTCCGCGCCGCCCTCCAGGCCGAAGGCCATGACCTCACCGGCCGTCTCCGCTTCGGCACCACCGCCGACGACATCCGCGTCATTACCGCCGCCGACCCGGCCACCGGCCGCAGCACCGAACTGCCCGACATCCGCGACCGCGCCGACAACGAAGCCGCCGCCGACTTCCTCCTCGAGCAGGTCCGCGCCATCGTCGAAAACCCCGACACCCAACTCATCGCCTCCGTCGCCGGCGGACGCAAAACCATGAGCGCGCTCCTCTACGCCTGCCTCACCCTCGTCGGCCGCGAAACCGACCGCCTCACCCACGTGCTGGTCAGCGAGCCCTTCGAGACCCTGCGCGACTTCTGGTTCCCCGCCCAGCCCGGCGGCCCGCTGTCCACCCGATCCGTTCCACCCGTCGGCTCCGTCAGCTCCGTCCCATCCGTCTCCCCATCCTCCGCCACCCTCGATCTCGCCGACGTCCCCTTCGTCCCGCTCCGCAACCTCTTCCAACGCGACCTCGGCGCCAAACCCGGCTCCTTCCTCCGCCTCGTCGAAAACTGCCGCACCACCGTCCGCCGGCAGGCTGCCGAACACCTCCGCCTGACCCTCGACACCGCCCGCGCCGAACTCGAAGTCAACGGCCAGACCCTCAAGCTCGCCCCCACCGAGATGCTCGTTGCCCTCTTCCTCGCCCGCCGCGCCAAGCACGGCGAACCCGCCTACGCCGCCTACAAGGACGCCCTCGACGACCTGAACACCTTTCGCCAGGAACAAATCCAACTCGCCTCCGCCCACGACTTCAACGACTGGCGCCACGCCGGCTCCCTGTGCGCCGAGTGCGACGATCGCTTCCTCGTCAAGGCCGTCTCCAGCCTCCGCGACAAACTCCGCCAGCGCGGCGGTGACGCCGCCCTCCTCGCCGCCTGCCTCCCCGAAAAAGGCCGCTGCTCCCTCGACCTCCCCGGCTCGATGATCTTCCTGCGCTGATCCGCCCGACTGGTCAGTTCCGCCCCCTCCTCCTCCCATGCCCACCATTGTCATCACCCAACCCGACTCCCGCGTTCACCTCTGGAGCGAGCGCCTCGACACCTACGGCCCCGGCACCCCGCGGGCGCCGCACATACCCCGGGCCCCTGTCGGCCGCGTGCGCCTCCGGACCAATCGCCGCTGAGCACTGTGGGAACGTCCCCGGACCTCCCATTTCCCCTCAACCCACCTCCGACTGCTATCGTGAAGCCATGTGGAATGACCTGACCGTAGCCGATGCGGACCAGCGGCTCTCACCCGAAGCCGCGCGGGAGCTTGGACCAGGGAGCACTCCCCCGGTCCGCACCGGCTGCGGCCAGGCGACCCCGCGCGGGGCTTGCATCGTCTGTCCGGCGTAATCCGACCTTGACCATGCCCACCGCTGTCATCACCCAACCCGACTGCCGCGTCAGCCTTAAGAGCGAACGCCTCGAAGTCTTCGGCCACAACGAGCAATCTCAGCGCGACGAAGTTCTGCGCGAAATCCCCCTCCGCGACCTCGACCGCCTCATCCTCGCCGAATCCGTGCAGATCACCTCGCAGGCCCTGGCCGCGGTGTTGCGGGCGAACGTTCCCGTAAACTTCCTCGCTTGGAACGGCCAGTTCCTCGGCGGCTTCCTGCCGGCCACCAACCAGCACGGCCTCGCCCGCCTCCGCCAATACCAGCGCACCCTCGACCCCGCCTTCGCCCTGCAAATGGCCGGCCGCCTCGTCACCGCCAAACTCTACAACCAGCGCCGCGTCCTCCAGCGCCTGGCCGCCAACCGCGCCCCAAACGATCCGTCCAATCCGTCTGATGCGTCGGCTCCGTCAGACACCCCCGCCACCCTCACGTGGCTCGGCGCCATGCTCGGCCAGCTCGCCCACGCCCGCTCCCTCGACGAGCTCCGCGGCTACGAAGGCGCCGCCACCGCCCGCTACTTCCAGGCTTGGGCCTCCTTCCTCCCGCCCGAGTTCCCTTTCGAGCGCCGCAGCACCCGTCCGCCGCACAACCCCGTCAACGCCTGCGTCAGCTTCGGCGCCACCCTCCTCTACCACGAAGCCGTCGCCTTCTGCCACGCCCACGGCCTGGACCCCGCCCTGGGTCTCCTCCACGCCACCGAGGACGGCCGTTGGTCGCTGGCCCTTGACCTCATCGAACCCTTCCGCCCCGTCCTGGTCGAGGCCCTGGCCCTGGACCTCTTCAGCCATCAAATTCTCAACGCCGCGCACTTCGAGCCCCGGAACGGGGGGATCTACCTCAACGACGACGGCCGCAAGAAATTCTTCCTCCAATACGAACGCCGCCTCGAACGCCAGTTCCTCAGCGAAGCCCTCGGCCACCGCACCACCCTCCGCCAACAACTCGAACACCAGGCCGTCATGTTCAAAGCCGCCCTCGAAACCCCCGAAAAATTCGAGCCCTTCCTCATGAACTGAACGATCCGCCCGATATGTCCGCTCCGCCTGATCCCCCGCCCTCCGACTGGTGGTTCCAGGCCTTCCCCCTGGTCCCCTACGAAAAATCCCCACCCGGAGAAAAACAAATGCTCACCCTCATCGCCTACGACATCAGCGACCCCAAACGCCTCGCCCGCGTCGCCAAAACCTGTGAAGACTACGGCGTCCGCGTCCAATACTCCGTCTTCGAATGCCACCTCGAACCTGACGACTTCGACACCCTCTGGCTCACCCTCCTGGACCTCATTGATGAAAACGAAGACCGCCTCGTCGCCTACCAGCTCGACGCCAAATGCGCCAAACAAACCCACACCGCCGGCACCATGGTCTGCAGCGAGCGTGTCGTCTGCTACCTGGTCTGACCCCGGCCCCCGTCAGGTCGGGAGCCCTCCACCCCCCAAACCGCTCCCTCCCGACCTGCATCCGAACTTGCCAACTCCCCGACACTTCCGCGAATATCCAACCGGTTTGGAGCCCGGCTGGACAGACCGCGCGCAACATGCCAACCGACCTCCCGACCTGGACGCCTCCCCGCCTCCACGGCCCCAGACACTTGGCGAGCCAGAGGCGGGCGCGCCCACCCAGCCGAAAGGCAATGGAGACTCAGCAGGTTCCCGACGACCTGCCGCCAACGCTCGCGGCGGGCGCGCCCACCCAGCCGAAAGGCAATGGAGACTATCATCGGTGGGTTTCATGTTTTTGGTTTGTGGTTATCGGCGGGCGCGCCCACCCAGCCGAAAGGCAATGGAGACACAGACACGTTTCCCGCGCCCAAGGTCGCGTGAACGAGGCGGGCGCGCCCACCCAGCCGAAAGGCAATGGAGACAGTGTTACTATTCGCGTCGCCGTCGCCCGACGCTGGCGCGGCGGGCGCGCCCACCCAGCCGAAAGGCAATGGAGACGGCGATGGGCGCAACGGCGTCAACCGTCGCATCCGCATTGGCGGGCGCGCCCACCCAGCCGAAAGGCAATGGAGACCACACGCTCCGCCAGCGTCCCCCACACCCGCACCACGGCGGGCGCGCCCACCCAGCCGAAAGGCAATGGAGACGATTTCGTGCGCGAGACACTCACAGACACGTTTCCCGGCGGGCGCGCCCACCCAGCCGAAAGGCAATGGAGACGCCACGCCCAACGACTGGCTTCGAGCCCGAGCCTGGCGGGCGGGCGCGCCCACCCAGCCGAAAGGCAATGGAGACTGATGTTCCTTTAGAACACCATCCATCAGGCTCAACCCGGCGGGCGCGCCCACCCAGCCGAAAGGCAATGGAGACCGTTGTCCCCATTGTACCATCTCGCGCCATAGTTGTTGGCGGGCGCGCCCACCCAGCCGAAAGGCAATGGAGACCAAGCATAGCGGAAGTAACCATTCGAGATCCTGGTTTGGCGGGCGCGCCCACCCAGCCGAAAGGCAATGGAGACAGATGGCGAGGAACAAGCCCGCGACTCCGAGGGCGATGGCGGGCGCGCCCACCCAGCCGAAAGGCAATGGAGACCAGGCTCCTCAATGATCAATTTCACTTCAGAGGGACCGGCGGGCGCGCCCACCCAGCCGAAAGGCAATGGAGACATCGCCAAGAAGAGACCTGCGACACCCAGGGCAATGGGCGGGCGCGCCCACCCAGCCGAAAGGCAATGGAGACGACACCGCATCCGGCGGTTCCAGAGATACTTCCAGGCGGGCGCGCCCACCCAGCCGAAAGGCAATGGAGACTAAGCAGGGCCGCGCCAAGGCCGTACCACAAGCTACGCGGCGGGCGCGCCCACCCAGCCGAAAGGCAATGGAGACCGTACCACAAGCTACGCATATTACACAAGCTACGCATATGGCGGGCGCGCCCACCCAGCCGAAAGGCAATGGAGACATCTCCGACTGGACATACGGGTCAGCGACCGCGACCCAGGCGGGCGCGCCCACCCAGCCGAAAGGCAATGGAGACAACGCCGGTCAGACAGATGGTCAGTCACGTTCATGACGGCGGGCGCGCCCACCCAGCCGAAAGGCAATGGAGACCAAGTGCAGCACAACGATAGTGCGCGGGACCAGAGGGGGGCGGGCGCGCCCACCCAGCCGAAAGGCAATGGAGACGCCCGATATACACCAGGCTCGCGCAATAGCTGATCGAGCGGCGGGCGCGCCCACCCAGCCGAAAGGCAATGGAGACCGGAGACAGCCGGCCGAGTGTCCGTATAGCCTGACGGCGGCGGGCGCGCCCACCCAGCCGAAAGGCAATGGAGACCGCCACGTAGGCCGCCGGGTCTACGTCGCGCTCCTCGATGGCGGGCGCGCCCACCCAGCCGAAAGGCAATGGAGACCATGCGCTTAGGCAGAGAGAACCCCAACCAACGCTCCGGCGGGCGCGCCCACCCAGCCGAAAGGCAATGGAGACTCACGCCTAGGGATGGTCAGTCACACAAAGGCTTCTAGGCGGGCGCGCCCACCCAGCCGAAAGGCAATGGAGACCCGGATGCCTGGTGACGATCCTGGCAGTCCGGCCCGACGGCGGGCGCGCCCACCCAGCCGAAAGGCAATGGAGACTGGCGTCATCCACCAGACCTTTGACGGCCACATTCGGCGGGCGCGCCCACCCAGCCGAAAGGCAATGGAGACGTACAACCGACGGAAGACCTTCTTTGCACCGCCGCTCTCGTGGCGGGCGCGCCCACCCAGCCGAAAGGCAATGGAGACCTCGTACATCTCATCGTGTTCGACCATCTGCGGGTCCGCCGCGGCGGGCGCGCCCACCCAGCCGAAAGGCAATGGAGACCTGCCATTGTGTGGCAGTTTTGCATCTGCCGCATGGGCGGGCGCGCCCACCCAGCCGAAAGGCAATGGAGACCGGAGCGGCGGAGGCTGAATGAATACACCGGGCGGATGGCGGGCGCGCCCACCCAGCCGAAAGGCAATGGAGACCCCACGCCTGGCCCGGCACCTCTCGGGCGACGTGGTGGGGCGGGCGCGCCCACCCAGCCGAAAGGCAATGGAGACCTCGGCGGGCCGACATATTCCCCGGTCCGAGCGTGGAGGCGGGCGCGCCCACCCAGCCGAAAGGCAATGGAGACGGAGCGCCTGCCGGCTAAGATTTCCAGGCCTGTTTTCGGCGGGCGCGCCCACCCAGCCGAAAGGCAATGGAGACCCCGCCAGGTGTTGTGCCACACCCGCCCCCCGACCCTGACGGCGGGCGCGCCCACCCAGCCGAAAGGCAATGGAGACTAGGTCCGGTAGTGATGACCGCAAACGTCTGGCGCCCGGGCGGGCGCGCCCACCCAGCCGAAAGGCAATGGAGACACGGCGCCGGCGCACTCCGTCTCAGCCGGGTACCCGTAGCGGCGGGCGCGCCCACCCAGCCGAAAGGCAATGGAGACGTAATGGCAGAGTCATGGAGATAGTTCCCAATAGTGCTTGGCGGGCGCGCCCACCCAGCCGAAAGGCAATGGAGACCTCACCCCGGACAGAGAAATATCAACGGGAACGCATTAGCGGGCGCGCCCACCCAGCCGAAAGGCAATGGAGACACGCCGGGCTCTCGCAACAGTTGGTCCAACACGTAGGGCGGGCGCGCCCACCCAGCCGAAAGGCAATGGAGACCACACTCTTTGTCTAGCGCATGAGCTCCTGCCATAACCTGGCGGGCGCGCCCACCCAGCCGAAAGGCAATGGAGACACGGCGCCGGCGCACTCCGTCTCAGCCGGGTACCCGTAGCGGCGGGCGCGCCCACCCAGCCGAAAGGCAATGGAGACGTAATGGCAGAGTCATGGAGATAGTTCCCAATAGTGCTTGGCGGGCGCGCCCACCCAGCCGAAAGGCAATGGAGACCTCACCCCGGACAGAGAAATATCAACGGGAACGCATTAGCGGGCGCGCCCACCCAGCCGAAAGGCAATGGAGACACGCCGGGCTCTCGCAACAGTTGGTCCAACACGTAGGGCGGGCGCGCCCACCCAGCCGAAAGGCAATGGAGACCACACTCTTTGTCTAGCGCATGAGCTCCTGCCATAACCTGGCGGGCGCGCCCACCCAGCCGAAAGGCAATGGAGACGGCGTGAGCGTTTGACGTATCAACCTTGACCGGTCGAGGAGCGCGGGCAACAGCCCGCCTTCCTCCCGAAACCCCGCGCGCGAATCCCGGCTTCCGCCCACCGTCCGCCCGGGCACCCGCCATCAACCCCGGGGTTGGTTGGGGACTTTCGTCGCCGTAAATGGTTTTGACTCACTTTCCGCCCGGGATATGCTCACTGCTCAATTTTCGAGCGGGTTTATGGCCAAGCTGTTCATCGAAGACCTGGAATTGACCGGCAAACGGGTGCTCATCCGCGTGGACTTCAACGTCCCGCAGGACAAGGCCACCGGCGCCATCACCAACACCCAGCGCATCGAAGCCGCGCTGCCCACCATCCGGTACGCCCTCGAGCGGGGCGCGGCGGTGATCCTGATGTCCCACCTGGGCCGGCCCGACGGCAAGCGCGTGGAGAAGTATTCGCTCAAACCCGTGGCGGCGGCGCTGGAGAAGCTGCTCGGCCGGCCCGTGAAGTTTCTCCCGGATTGCGTCGGCCCGGAGGTCGAGGCCGCCTGCGCGCAGGCCCGTCCCGGCGATGTGATCCTGCTGGAAAACCTGCGCTTCCACATCGAGGAGGAGGGCAAGGTCAAGATCAAGAACCCCGACGGCACGGAAACCAAGGTCACGGCCGATCCGGCGAAGGTGAAGGCGTTCCGCGCCAGCCTGACCCGCCTGGCGGACGTGTACGTGAACGACGCGTTCGGCACCGCGCACCGTGACCACTCCTCGATGACTGGCGTGCAGTTGCCGCAGCGCGCGGCCGGTTACCTGATGAAGAAGGAGCTGGATGCCTTCGCCGCCGTGCTCGAAAACCCGCGCCGCCCGCTGCTCGCCATCCTTGGTGGGGCGAAGGTCAACGACAAGATCAAGCTCATCAAGAACCTTCTGGACAAGGCGGACGAAATCATCATCGGCGGCGGCATGGCGTTCACCTTCAAGAAAGTCGCCAGCGGCCTGGCCATCGGGGATTCGCTCTTCGACGAGGAAGGCGCCAAGGAAGTGCCCACGCTGCTCGCCAAGGCGGAGTCGCTGGGCAAGAAGATCATCCTGCCCGTGGATTACGTGTGCGGGGACAAGTTTGCCGCGGACGCGGCGGTCCGCCCGGCGGACGATTCGACCGGCATCCCGGACGGCTGGCGCGGCCTGGACGTGGGGCCGAAGTCCGTGGTGCTGTTCAACGAGGCCATCGCGCGGGCGAAGACCATCATCTGGAACGGCCCGCCCGGGGTGTTTGAATTCCCGGCCTTTGCGGCCGCCACGCGGGCCATGGCTGACGCCATCGTCCGGGCCACCAAGGCCGGGGCGATCACGGTTATTGGCGGCGGCGACACCGCCACAGCGGCGGAGAAATTCGGAGCGGCCCCGCACGTCACCCATGTCTCCACCGGTGGCGGCGCCTCGCTCGAATACCTCGAGGGCCGCGTGCTGCCCGGCGTGGCGGCGTTGTCCGACAAGCCCACCGGCGGGTGCGCCTGCGCCTCCTGAACCGCTGTTCCGCACCGGTCCATTTCCCATCCTCTTGGCATGAACAAAGACCGCAAACTCATCATCGCCGGCAACTGGAAGATGAACAAGACCGTGGCCGAGGCACTGGACCTCGTCAACGGCCTCAAACGCGAACTCGCCGCCGTCAAGGAGGTGGACATCGTGGTCTGCCCGCCCTTCACCGCGCTGGACGCCGTTTCCAAGGCGATCCTCGACTCGAACCTGCGCCTGGGCGCGCAAAACATGAGCGAGCACAACGTCGGCGCCTATACCGGCGAGATCGCCGCCGTCATGCTCAAGGAATTTTCCGTCCGGTACGTGATCCTCGGGCACTCCGAGCGCCGGCAGTACCAGAAGGAAACCGACGCCTTGATCGCCCGAAAAGCCGCCGCCGCCCACGCCGCCGCGCTCAAACCCATTGTCTGCGTCGGCGAGACGCTCAACGAGCGCGAAACCAACCAGACCGAGCGGGTGCTTGACACCCAGGTCCGCGGTAGCCTGGCGGGCCTCACGAAGGAGCAGTTGGAGGAAACCATCATTGCCTACGAGCCGGTCTGGGCCATCGGCACCGGCCGGAACGCCACCGCCGAGCAGGCGCAGTCCGCGCACGCCTTCATCCGCGAGGTGCTGGCCCGAATGTTCGACGCCGCCACCGCCCGGCAGGTACGCATCCAGTACGGCGGCAGCGTGAAGCCGTCCAACGCCCGCGAACTCATGAGCCAGCCGGACGTGGATGGTGCGCTGGTGGGCGGGGCATCTCTGGAAGTCCGCAGCTTCTCGGAAATCATCAAAAACTCGATCTAGCCCGTTCCGCTACGGTTTTTCGCCATGAATTTCACCTCCCTCGTCATCGGTTTGCTAACCATTGCGCTGGTGATCAACAGCCTGCTCCTGATCCTGCTGGTTCTGGTCCAGTTGCCCAAGAAGGAAGCCGGCTTGGGCATGGCCTTTGGCGGCGCGGCTGCGGATGCCCTGTTCGGCGCCGGCTCCGGCACTGTTGTCAGCCGCTGGACCAAGTACGGCACGGGCCTGTTCCTGATTTTGTCGCTGGTGCTCTCCGTGCTGCGCAATCACGAAGCCCGCGCCGCCGGCCGCAACATCGCCAGCGAGCTCGAGCGTCAGGCCCGTCCGGCGGCCACCGCCGCCGTGACGTCGCCCGCCACGAATCCGGCCGCCGCGCCTGCGCTGCCGATTCTGCAACTCACGAACCCGCCGGCCGCGCCCGTGACCAATCCGGCGCCCACCGGATCGGCGCCCGTCCCCAATCCGGGGCAGTAAGCCCGATGTCCGCTTCGCGAAACGCCCTCGGTGCACCGGGGGCGTTTCGTTTCCTCTGTGCCCCGGGTCGCTGTCCGGGAGCCGTGCTGGCCCTGCCATTCCTGCTCCTCACCGCCTGCGGGCCCGCGTTGCCGCCGGCCGACCTCACCATCGTCAACGGCGCCGAACCCGAGTCGCTCGATCCCGCGCTGGCGCTCAGCATCGAGGACCTCCGGGTGACCATGCCGCTGTTTGAGGGCCTGACCCGCAACGATCCCGTGACCGCCCGTCCCGTTCCCGGCCTGGCCGAGCGCTGGGACATTTCGGCGGATGGCCGCACGTACACCTTTTCCCTGCGCACCAACGCCGTCTGGTCCACCGGCGAGCCGATCACCGCCGCGGACGTGGCCTGGTCGTGGCGGCGCGCGCTGGATCCGAAAACCGGCGCCGGCTACGCCAGCCAGCTTTTTTTCATCGAGAACGCCGAGGCATTCAACGCCGGCACGCTGACCGACCCCGGGCAGCTCGGCTTTCGCGCGACCGGTCCTCACGTCTTCGAGGTGCGGCTGCGCCGGCCCACCCCGTTTTTCCTCGATCTCTGCGCGTTTCAGACGCTCGCCGTCGTGCCGCGCCGGGCCATTGAGCGGTGGGGCGAGCAGTGGATTCGCGCGCACCCGCTGCCGGTGAGCGGGCCGTACCAGCTCGACTTCTGGCGGCTGAACGACCGCGTGCGTCTGCGCAAAAATCCGCGGTACTGGGACGCCGCCCACACCGCGCTCGAGGTCGTGGACCTGCTCACAATCGCGAACCCGGCCACCGCCTTCAACCTGTACGAGACCGGCGGCGCGGATGTGATCTGGGATCGCAGCCTGGTGCCCGCCGAGCTGCTCGACCTGCTCCGCGCCCGGCCGGATTGCCATCGTTTCGATTTCCTCGCCGTCTATTTCATCCGCTGCAACGTCACGCGGCCGCCGCTGGACGACCCGCGCGTGCGCCGGGCGTTGTCGCTGGCCATTGACCGGCGCCGCATCGTGGAGCGCATCACGCGTGGCGGCGAACTGCCCGCATCCGGCCTGGTGCCGCCCGGCACCGCCAACCACCAGCCGGTGGACGCCGCGCGGTTCGACCTCGACGCCGCGCGGCGGCTGCTGGCCGAGGCGGGCCATCCCGGCGGGGTGGGGTTACGGCCGCTGCGCTACCTGTACTGGACCGCCGGGGGGGGTACCGGCCAGGAGCACGCGAAAATCGCCGTCGAACTCCAGGCCATGTGGGAGCAAGGCCTGGGGCTGCGCGTCGAACTGGACAACCGCGAAAAGCGCGTCTTCATCGCCGCGCAACGCCGGCTCGATTACGACCTCAGCCAGAGCAGTTGGGTGGGCGATTACAACGACCCGAACACCTTCCTCGACCTTTTCCTGAGCCACAACGGCAACAACCGTACCGGCTGGGCCGACCCGGCGTACGACGCGTTGCTGGACCGCGCAAACGCCGAACCCGACCTCGCGCGCCGGGCCGCCCTGCTGGCCGAAGCGGAGCAAATGCTGGTCGCCGGGGCGGCGGTCGTGGCGCCGGTCTATTTTGCCAGCGGCTTCCATTTCTTCCGGCCGGGTCGCGTGGCGGGCATCCACACCAACCTGCTGGATCTGCATCCGATCAACGCCATCCGGAAACTCACGCCGCCCCGGTAGCCCGACCGGGCGACGGCAACCGGCATACGGGCGCCGCACGGCCCGGCCGGATGGGCAAAACCGGGCGTGGCGCGGTGGCGTCGGCGCCATTGCGCCCGGAGTTGGGACCGTGTAACCCGGTTGACTTGGTTGATTTCGTTGAATACGGTTATCGCCATGCCAACGGCAACCCTGACCCGCACACCGCCGGTGGAAGAGTCGCTGGCCGTGCTGGACCGCGCCGCCCGGGCGTTGGAACGGCAGGACCTGCGCCACACCGCCAGACGCCGGCTGGGCGAAATCCGCGAAGCCGTGGACCGGCTGCGCGCGGTGCTCACGCCCGCCGCGGACGCCCGCGCGGCGCGGGCGCGCGCCAGCTTTGACCCGGAAGCGGCGGGGCGGCAGTTGGTGGAGCAGATGCAGACCGCCGAGGGCGGCGCGTGGACCGGGGCGGAATTGCAGGCGCGGTTCGGCCTGACGCCCGCCGTGCTGCACCGCCGCCGCAAGGAGCATCGCATCGTGTACTGGCGGGATGCCCGGCACGAGTTCCATTACCCGCGCTGGCAATTCACACCCACGGGCGCGCTGCTACCCGGCGTTCAGGAGGTGCTGCAACTTTTCCGCAGCCACGATGAGTGGCGGGTGATGTCCTACTTCCTGGGCCAGCGTCCGCAGTTGGGCAACCGCCGGCCCCTGGACCTGCTCCGGGAAGGCGACACGGAAAAGGTCCTGGAACATGCCCGCGTCCATGCCGCGGAAAACACCTGGTAAGCTGCCGTCGCCGCCCGGGACGGAAGCGTTTGCCCGCCTGCCACTGAAGCCACTCTGCCGGCCGGTGGCGGGCGTGTTTCACCGCCTGCACGCGCGCCACCCGGCGACCGGCCAGCCGCGCGATCCAATCTTCTTCAGCCGACGCGGCGCCTCACGCTTCGACCCGACGGACGGCGTCGGCACGCTGTATCTGGCCGATTCGCTGGCGGGCGCGGTTCTGGAGATGTTCGGCGACCGCCTGGAGCCGTTGGGCAGCCCGGGGCGCGGCCTGAGCCGGCCGATGCTGCGTGACTGGTTCGCCACGCTCGTCGCGGTGCCCCGTGTGACGCTGTTCGAGGCCAGCGGCCCGAACCTGTCGAAACTGGGCGTGGACCTGCAACTGCTGGCCGGCGATCACGCCCCCGCGCGGCTGTGGGCGCTCCGGCTCATGCACCATCCCGCCCAAATCGGCGGCATTCGCTATCCCTCCCGGCATGACGACACGCGGCGCAACGTGGCGCTGTTTGAACGGCCGGGGCTGTTGCCCGCCGCGGCGGAAGCCACCCTCACCCCGCCCGCGGGCGGGCGGTCATCCTTCGCGGCGCGCGCAACGGGACCGTTGTTGTACGGACCCGCCGTGTGCCTCGGCGAACATCCCGAATTGCCGGACGCGCTGGCCCGGCTGGAGGTGGCGCTGCTACCGTGAACCGCCACATGAGCCCGCGCCGCGATCCATCAGCCGCTGAACCACCAGCCATAACCGCCGGCTGAACCCCTCCCCGTGATCTACGCCCTGCGCCGTCTCGCGTTCATGCTGCCACTGCTGCTGGTCATCAGCTTTGGAGCGTTCGCGTTGATCCGCCTGGCGCCCGGCGGGCCGTTTGACCGGGAGCGGCAGGTGCCGCCCGAGGTCGAACGCCAGCTCAACGCGAAGTATCACCTCGATCAGCCGCTCTGGCGCCAGTATCTGCTTTATCTCGGCGGGTTGGTCCGGGGCGACCTCGGACCTTCGATGCGTTATCGGAATCACACGGTGAACGACATCATCGCCGCCGGCCTGCCGGTGTCCTTGACTCTGGGTGCGTTGGCCTTTGCCTTCGCGCTCGGCGCGGGCATCCCGCTGGGCTTCTACACCGCCATCCGCAAGGGTCGGTGCACCGACCAGTTCGGCAGCCTGCTCGCGATCATGGCCCTCTGCGTGCCGACATTTGTGGCGGGACCGCTGTTGGTGATGATCTTCGGCGTGAAGCTGCGCTGGTTCCCGGTCGCCTTGTGGGACTCGCCGTGGCACACCGTCCTGCCCGTGCTGACGCTGGGTATCTACTTCGCCGGGCGGGTCGCGCGGCTGATGCGGGAAGGCATGCTGAACACGCTCAACGCCGGCTTCATCACGACCGCGCGGGCCAAGGGGCTGTCAGAGGGTGCGGTGTTCTGGCGGCACGGCTTCCGGCTGGGCGTGCTGCCGGTGGTGAGTTATTCCGGACCGCTGCTGGCGGATCTGCTGACCGGTTCGTTCGTGGTGGAAAACCTGTTTCAGATTCCCGGCATCGGCGTGTTCCTGGTCAACAGCTCCCTCAACCGCGACTACACGATGGTCGTGGGCCTGGTGCTGCTCTACGCGGCGCTGCTCCTGGTCCTGAACCTGATCGTGGATCTGTTGTACGCCGTGCTCGATCCGCGGGTGAGGTATGAATAGTTCCGTTCCCCCTCGACCGCTTCCCAGCGCGGAGTCCGCCACGCCCGACGCGCCGCGCCGTCGGGGAAAATTTTTCGCGGCGGGTCTGTCTCCGGTGAACTCGCCGGCACGGCGCGCCTGGACACGTTTCCGTCGCCATCGCGCGGCGGGCCTGGCGCTCCGGGGACTGGGACTGCTGGTTCTGGTCGCGCTGGCGGGGCCTTGGATTTCGCCGTACGACCCGAATGCTTTTGTCGGCGGCCCGTTTGAGCCTCCCTCGCTGCGCCATTGGCTGGGCACGGACGTCCACGGCCGGGATTTGCTCACCCGGGTGATGGTGGGCGCGCGGCTGTCGCTCGCGGTCGGGGCCGTGGGTGCCGCCATCAGCCTCGTCATTGGCGTGCTCTGGGGCGCGGTGGCCGGGTACGCCGGCGGCCGCACGGACAGCGTGCTGATGCGCACGGTGGACGTGTTGTACGCGATGCCCACGCTGGTGTTCGTCATCGTCCTCGTGACCGCACTGAACGGGGTGCTGGCGAAGTGGGAGGCGGCCGGCGCGCCGGTCAACGTGACCCACGCGCGGGGGCTCGGCCTGCTGCTGGGAATCGGCGCCGTGTCCTGGCTGACGATGGCCCGGATTGTCCGGGGTGAAGTCCTGGCTTTGCGCGCGCGGCCGTTCGTGGAGGCCAGCCGGGTGCTGGGCGCCAGCCCGGCCCGCATCCTCTTCCGGCACCTCCTGCCCAACCTCACGGGTGTGGTGATCGTGTATCTGGCGCTCACCGTGCCGGCGGTGGTCCTGTACGAATCGTTCCTCAGCTTTCTGGGCCTGGGTATCCAGCCGCCGGCCGCGAGCCTGGGGACGCTCATCGCCGAGGGCGCGACCCAGATCAACCCGCTGCGCATCTACTGGTGGTTGATCGTATTCCCGGCCGGCACGCTCGCGGCGGCACTGCTGGGGCTGAACCTCGTCGGCGACGGCCTGCGCGACGCCTTCGATCCGCGGGCTGCCTCAAGGAACTGACCGCCGCCGGCCGGACCAGCCGGGCTTTCCCAAGCTCCGGCCGCGCGCGCCTCAAACAAGAACCGGCCTTGACCGCAGTGCGCCGGGCCTTTAGCAGGGAGGCGGCATGGATGTCCTGTTGCTGTCCCGCGTGCAATTCGCGTTCACCATCGCGGTGCACTACATCTTTCCGCCGCTGAGCATCGGCTTGGGGGTGATGTTGGTCGTCATGGAGGGCATCTGGCTGAAGACCGGCAACCCGCTATACCACCAGATGGCGCGGTTCTGGACGCGGGTGTTCGCCCTCACTTTCGCCATCGGCGTGGCCACGGGCATCGTGATGGAGTTCGAGTTCGGCACCAACTGGGCGACCTACTCGCGGTACGTGGGCGACGTGTTCGGCAGCGCGCTGGCGGCAGAGGGCATCTTCGCGTTCTTCCTCGAATCCGGCTTCCTGGCGGTGCTGCTGTTCGGCTGGGACAAGGTGGGCCGCAAGCTGCATTACTTTTCCACCTGGATGGTCTGCTTGGGCGCGCATTTCAGCGCCATCTGGATCGTGGTGGCCAACTCCTGGATGCAGACCCCGGCCGGATACCACATAGTCGGCGAAGGGCTGAACGCGCGGGCCGAGATCACGGATTTCTGGGCGATGGTCTTCAACCCGTCCGCGGTGGACCGGCTGTTCCACGTGCTCTGCGGCTGCTGGCAGGCGGGGTCGTTCCTGGTGGTGAGTGTCAGCGCCTGGTACCTGCTCAAGCGGCGCCACTTGGATTTCGCCCGCGCCTCGCTCCGGCTCGGGCTGAGCGTCGGGCTGGTGGCGTCGTTGCTGCAACTGGTCAGCGGCCACGACAGCGCGGTGGGCGTGGCGAAGAACCAGCCGGCCAAGCTGGCGGCCTTCGAGGGCTTGTATCAAACCACGACCAGCGCCCCGTTGGTCCTCTTCGGTTGGGTGGACGAAAAGGCCGAGAAGGTCCACGGCCCGGCCATTCCCGGCCTGCTCAGTTGGCTGGTGCACGGGCGGGCCGCGGCCCCGGTGACCGGGTTGCGCGAGGCGGCGCCGGCTCCGGCCGACCGCCCGCCGGTGAACGCGGTGTTCCAGTTCTATCACCTCATGGTGGCCCTCGGCTTTGCCATGATCGGCCTGGCGGCGCTGGGCTTCCTGTACTTTTGGCGCGGGTCGCTGTTCGAAAAGCGCTGGCTGCTCTGGCTGCTGGTCTTCTCCGTGCTGGGGCCGCAGGTGGCCAACCAGGCGGGCTGGTTTGCCGCCGAGTTGGGCCGCCAGCCCTGGATCGTGTACAAGCTGCTCCGCACCTCGGAAGGCCTCTCCGCGGTCGTGCAAGCCGAGGCCGTGCTCGGCTCGCTGATCCTGTTTGGCCTCGTGTACCTGCTCCTGCTGGCCGTCTTCCTGTACCTGCTCAACGACAAAATCCAGCACGGACCGGATGCGGCGGATCTGACCCCCACGGGCAAACTGGCGTTGCCCCTGAAACCCTGATGACCGGCCCCAAAATTCGAAGTGTGAAATCCCGCCCAACCGCGAAGGCTCGTCTTCACCGGCCAGACCCGCGCCGCGGCGACTTCGCTGAACTTCGGACCGCAGACTTCGCCCTTTGGATTTCGGCTTCTCCCTTCGGCCATGAATTTCGGCGACCTTGACCTCCCAACCACCTGGTTTGTGTTGATCGGCGTGCTGTTCACCGGCTACGCGATGCTGGACGGCTTCGACCTGGGCATCGGGGCGCTGCATCTGTTCACCAAGACCGACGAGGAGCGGCGGCTCATGCTCAACAGCATCGGGCCGGTCTGGGACGGCAACGAGGTGTGGCTGGTGACCGGTGGCGGCGCGCTGTTTGCGGCCTTCCCCGAGGTGTACGCGACGGTGTTCTCGGGCTTTTATCTCGCCTTCGTGCTGCTGCTCGTGGCGCTGATCTTCCGCGCCGTGGCCATCGAGTTCCGCAGCAAGCAACCGATGTCCTGGTGGCGGCAGATGTGGGACGTCGGGTTCGCCGCGGGCAGCGTGCTGTCCAGCTTTCTCCTCGGCGTCACCATGGGCAACATCGCCTGGGGCGTGCCCCTGGACGAGCGGCACGAGTTCATGGGCACTTTCTTGGGGCTGCTGCACCCGTACGCCCTGCTGTTGGGCGTGACCACCGTGGCGCTGTTCATGATGCACGGGGCGATTTATGCGTTGATGAAGACCGAGGGCAGCCTGCATGACAAACTGCGCGGTTGGATCAACCACACGATCATCTTCTTCATCATCTGCTACGCCATCACCACCATGGCCACGTTGCTGTACGTGCCCCACATGGCGGCGCGGGTACGGGCGAACCCGTGGTTGTTCAGCGTGGCGCTGCTGAACATGCTGGCCATCGCCAACATCCCCCGCGAAATCCACCACGGCCGCGAGGGCCAGGCCTTCGTGTCCTCCTGCGTGGCGATGATCGCCCTGATGGCGCTCTTCGGCCTCGAGATGTACCCCAACCTTGTCCTCAGCAATCCGGAGACCGCGCACAGCCTCACCATCCACAACGCCGCCTCTTCGCCCAAAACCCTCGCCATCATGCTCACCATTGCCTTGATTGGCGTACCCATCGTCCTGGCCTACACGATCAGCATCTATTGGATCTTCCGGGGCAAGGTGAAGCTTACGAACGTGAGCTATTGAGATTGCGGGCGTCCAGTTCCGGTGAAACCGGGTAGCCGCGTGGTCATACCGTCTCTGGAACCCGGCATCCGGCGGCCGGCTTTCGGGCGGATGCGGTGGCTCAGACGGTATGGGATTGGGATATGAGGACTTCTTGGGGGAAACGATGGCCACACGCCGGAGCTTCAGAACTGCCGGTGTCGCCAGGCCTGCGGCGAGCCGCCGGCTGACGCGAATGACAACCCGCCCCCCGGCCGCAGCCACGCGCCGCGTTGGGCGACCTTCTCGAGAAGCTCGACCTCCTGTTCCTCCCCCGCCCGTGAAACCGCGGCGGGAATTCGGCTGCCCTGAAAAAGGCTGGCCCATGCCGGCGCCCCCTTACCCCACTGCGTCCTCACCAAACACCCTTCACCCTGCTTGAGCGCCCCGACCCGCACGATCCGGTCCCCGCGCGGATGCTCAATAAGTTCGTGTATTGTCCACGCCTGTTCTACTTCGAGCATGTCGAGCGCGTGTTCGTGGACAACGCCGACACGCTCCGCGGCGCCGCCCTCCATCGGCGTGTGGACCACGGTTCCGCGAAGCTGCCACCCGCCCCGGACGGGACATCCGAAATTCGAAGTGCCAGGTCCGATTCAACTTCAACATCCCCAATCGCAACCACCGGCTGCCCACCGCTCCGTCAACGCCATGAATCAACATTTGGAACATAAAAAGCTGCGGAGGTAACCCCCTATTTGACCGACCCTGTAGCGTAGCCTTTTCGTAAAAACACAAACCGAACAACATGCAAAACACACCCTCAACACCCTGAATACCCCCGTGCGTGGTACTGCCGCGGTCATGGGTGAATGCTACCTGCCTGCCACGCGCCAGAAAGTGCTTGAAGGTCGGGTAAGGGGATGATTTTGATGCCGGTGTCCACCACGGGATAAACAGAATTTCTGGGAATGAACTTCACCGATTTCTTCCAAGCGGCCACGGGTTACCCCAGCCCCTTTGAATACCATTGCCGCCTGGCCTGCGGCGAGCCACCCGACGCCCACCCAGACCTGGCCAGCCTGGACGACGCAATCCGGCACCGGCTGATACACATTCCTACCGGCCTGGGCAAAACCGCCGCTGTGGTGTTGGCCTGGCTCTGGAACCGGCTCCTCGTTCGGTCCAATCCCACCAATCCGTCGGCTCTGTCCACCTGCCCTGCCTGGCCCCGCCGTCTGGTCTATTGCCTGCCCATGCGCACACTGGTCGAGCAGACGGAACGGCAGGTTCGCCGCTGGGTGTTGCGACTGGCCCGCCAGTACACGACCCCGACCGTCATCAAATCCCTCAACGCCCTTCGACTCGAGGGGCGCCGGCTCCGCTGGGCGAATTTCCAGCGCGAACGCCGCTCCGGCGACGGTACCGCTCTCTGCACCCGCCGCGGTTACGGCTTCCGACTCTGCTTCGACCAAGCCGTCCGCGGCCCCCTCGCCCTCGGTTACGGCACGCACTTCGGCCTCGGCTTCTTCGTCCCCGCTTGATTCGTGTTCCTTCGTGGTTCATCCCATGCGCACCACCTACCTCGTCTGTTACGACGTTCGCGACGACAAGCGCCTGCGCCGCGTCTTCAAAACCTGCAAGGACTACGGTGAGCACCTCCAATACTCCGTCTTCGAGTGCGACCTCAACCCGATGGAAAAGGCCCACCTTGAAGCCGCCTTGGCCGAGATCATCAAACACGACGAGGATCAGGTCCTGTTTGTCAGCCTCGGCCCGGCCGAGGGCCGCGGCGACCGCGTCATCACCGCCCTGGGCCTGCCCTACGTGGCCGTGGACGCCCCCTGTTTTGTCGTGTGAATGGGCCTTCACGCCAACCCCCGCCCGGTTCGTCTGATCCGTCGGGTCGGTCCAATCCCGCCCCGCCCGTCCCCGAGCTGCTCCCGGCGCGGATGCTCAACGAGTTCGTCTATTGCCCGCGCCTTTTCTACTACGAGTGGGTCGAGGGCCTGTTCGCCGAAAGTGCCGACACGGTCGAGGGCGCGCTGCGCCACGCCAAGGTGGACAAAGGCCCGACCGCCTTCCCCACCCCCGAAGCCGCCGCGCAGGCCGAGGAAAGAATCCACTCCCGCTCCCTCACCCTCAGCAGCGAGCGTCACGGTCTCATCGCCAAGATTGACCTGGTCGAGGCCGACGGCGGCCTCGTTTGTCCTGTGGACTACAAACACGGCGCGCCCCGCCAAGGCGACGAAGCGCCCGAGTTGTGGGACACCGACCGCGCACAACTCGCCGCCCAGGCCCTCGTGCTCCGCGACAACGGCTATCGTTGCGACGAGGCCATCGTCTTTTACGTGGCCACCCGCCAGCGCGTCCGCCTGCCCATCACCGACGAGCTTCTCGCCCAAACCGCCGCCCTGGTCCAAAAAGCCCGCGCCCTCGCCGCCTCCGGCCAAATCCCGCCGCCCCTCGACCACAGCCCCAAGTGCCCCCGCTGCTCGCTCGTCGGTATCTGCCTGCCCGACGAAACCCGCTTCAGCGCCGAAGTCGAGATCGTGGACGACTCCGCGCCGGCTGCCGAGCAACTCACTCTGTTCACCGAACTGCCCGCCACACCCGGCCGCGCCGCCCCGGCCGAGGTCCGCCGCCTGGTCCCGGCGCGCGACGACCTGCGCCCGCTCTACCTCAACACCCCCGGCCTGCGCGTGGGCATCTCCGGCGGCGTCCTCCAGATCAAGGACAAGGACCAGCTCCTCCAGGAAATCCGCCTGGCAGACATCAACCAGCTCAACCTCTTTGGCCACATCCAGCTCACCACCCAGGCCCTGCAAGCCCTCTGCGCCGACGACATCCCCGTGGCCTACTTCTCGATGGGCGGCTGGTTCTACGGCCTGACCCGCGGTCACAGCCTTAAAAACATCTTCCTGCGCCGCGAACAATTTCGGAAAGCCGACCTGCCCTGGTTCTGCCTGCAACTGGCCCGCGCGCTGGTGGCCGGCAAAATCCAAAACCAGCGCACCATGCTGCAGCGCAACCACGTCGAGCCGCCCGCGCCCGTGCTCGCCGCGCTGAAGAACCTCGTCGCCCAGGCACGCGCCGCCGAGTCGCTCAACGCCCTGCGCGGCATCGAAGGCCACGCCAGCCACCTCTACTTCGCCCACTTCGCCGGCATGATCAAACTGAGCGAGGACCCGCCCGGCCCGTCGGCCATCGCCTATCAGCCATCGGCCATTCCCGGCCCGCAGGATGCCTCTGTTCCGGCTGCCAACGCCCTGTCAGCCATCCGCTATCAGCCATCAGCTATTCCCGAAGCAACCCAACCCTGCAGTGGTGACAAGCTCTCCCCAGCCGGCTGTGCACCCACTTCACAGCCCGCCCGAAAACCGACGCGAGAATCCGCCCAGTTCACCTTCGACTTCATCAACCGCAACCGCCGCCCGCCGCGCGATGCCGTCAACGCGCTCCTTTCGCTGGCCTACGCCGTCTTGGCCAAGGACCTCGCCGTCACCGCGCTGGCCGTGGGCTTCGACCCCTACCTGGGCTTCTACCATCAACCTCGCTTCGGCCGCCCCGCGCTGGCCCTGGACCTGATGGAGCCGTTCCGTCCGCTCATCGCCGACAGCGCCGTCCTGAGCGCCATCAACAACCGTATGATCACCCCTGGCGACTTCCTCCAAGCCGGTCCGGCCGTGGCCCTCAAGCCCGAGGGCCGCAAGGCGTTCTTCCGCGCCTACGAACAACGCATGGACACGCTGGTCACCCATCCGCTGTTCAACTACCGCGTCAACTACCGGCGCGTGCTCGAAATCCAGACCCGCCTCCTGGCCCGCTACCTGACCGGCGAAATCCCGCGCTACACCCCCTTCGTCACCCGATGAAAATGCACTGTCGCGCCCAAAAAACTTTGAGCCTACCCCCGTATTTGTCCTACCCTCCGTGCCAAGATCGCCAGCGCATGAAAGAAACCGTGGCATGCCCAGGAGATGCCGCCGTGCGGTGCGCCAAGGGATTGCGCTGCCCTGAACAGGCCCGTCCGCGCAAAAGCGGACTGGTTTTCCACATTCGCAGCCTGCGGACCGTCAAGCTGACCCAGTGCCCGAAATGACCACCCTCGCCGCCCCATGACCTTCGCCCAGCTTTTTGCCCGCGCCACATGCCTGCAGCAGCCTTACGGCTGGCAATGCCGCCTCGCTGGCGGCGAGGCCGCCGATCCGCAGGGCCTCTTCAGCCACGGCACTGTCTGCCAATCGCGGCTCATCCAGATCCCTACCGGTCTGGGCAAAACCGCCGGCGTCGTCCTTGCCTGGCTCTGGAACCGTGTTTGCCCTCAGCCCTCGGTCATCGGCGATTCGCCAGCCCCAACCAGCCGGTGGCCCCGGAGGTTGGTCTATTGCCTGCCCATGCGCACGCTCGTCGAGCAGACCGCCGACAACGTGCGCGCCTGGCTGGCCAACCTCTGGCAGCATCGTGCCGAACTGGGTCTGAGCGCGGCCGCGCTGGAAGAACTCCTCTGGCTGGCAAGCGAGGGCACGCCCGAGCATCCAGCCCATTCGCCGGTCATTCTCATGGGCGGCGAGGAGCTCGAAGACGCCTGCCGCGATTGGGACGTTTATCCCGAAAAGCCTGCCATCCTCATCGGCACCCAGGACATGCTCCTCTCCCGCGCCCTCAATCGTGGCTACGGGATGAGCCGCTACCGCTGGCCCATGCACTTCGGCTTGCTCAACAACGATTGCCTGTGGGTCCACGACGAAACCCAGCTCATGGGGGTGGGCCTAGAGACCAGCGTGCAAATGGCTGGCTTCCGCGAGCGCTTTGGCAACCTGGCCCCGTGCGCGCATTGGTGGATGAGCGCCACGCTCGCCGAGGCGCGCCTCATTACCCCGGAAGCGCCCGCCCGCCCGCCCCAGCTCCAGCTCTCGGTCCCGGAGCAAAGCGTGCTTGAAGTGCAGCGGCGGCTGACCGCCGTGAAACGGCTGCGGCAGGCTGACGCCAGTCTCGACGGGGACCATGCCGCCTACGCCAAATCACTGGCCGGGGAAGTTGTGTCCAGCCACATCAGCGGCACCCTGACTCTGGTGATCGTCAACTCCGTGGAGCGCGCCCAAGCGGTCTTCCGCGAAGTTCGGAAGCAGTCTCCCAAACAACCCGCCACCTTGCTCCACAGCCGGTTCCGCCCCGCCGAGCGGCGGGCCCTTGTGCGGCGCGTCCTGGAGTCCGCCGGCGATCACATCGTCGTCAGCACCCAGGTCGTCGAGGCCGGCGTGGACCTCTCCGCGCGCACCCTGTTCACCGAACTCGCGCCGTGGTCCTCGCTGGTCCAGCGGTTTGGCCGCTGCCACCGGCATGGGGAAATGACGGATACTGGCGCGGACATCCGCTGGGTGAATCTTCCCGACGCGGAGGCCGCACCCTACGCCACGGAAGACCTGGCCGCCGCGCGCAAGCTTCTCGCCGGCCTCACCGACGCCTCGCCCGCCGCGCTCGCCTCCGTGACCGCGCCGCCCGCACCTGAGGCACCGCGCCACGTCATTCGCCCGAAAGACCTGCGCGAATTGTTCGACACGACCCCCGACATCGCCGGAGCGGACCTGGACGTTTCCCGTTTCATCCGCGAAAGCGAGGACTCAGACTGCCTCGTGTTCTGGCGTGGCGCAGCGCCGGAAGCGGATTCCCCCGGACCGTCGCGCGAAGAGCTTTGCCCGGTGCCGGTCGGCCAGTTGCGCGAGTTCGTCGAAAAGCAGAAGGACAAGGCCGTCTGGGTCTGGGATGCCTTGGACCGACAATGGACTCACCCGGAACGCTTCGTTCCCGGCCGCACCTACTGGCTGCTCTCGTCGCTTGGCGGCTACGATCCAGGGCTGGGTTTCGACCGCCGGAGCAAGGCCGAGGTTGTCCCTGTTACGCAACCGGTGCCGCCCCCCGAAGCCCACGACGAAGAACCGGGCACCAACCTCCCAAGAATCGAAACCTTGGAGGAGCACACCGCCGCCGTGGTAAGCCACTCGGTCCAACTGGCCGCCGACTTTGGTCTGCCGCGCGAGCTTTGCGAGGCGCTGACCTTGGCCGCCCAGTGGCACGACGTCGGCAAAGCCCACCCCGTCTTCCAAGCCGCCCTCCGCCGCGCCAACCCGGCTTTGCAGGACTCCGTCCTCTACGCCAAATCCGGCAGCCAGGCCCGGCTCGTGTTCGAGGGCCGACCGCACTTCCGCCACGAACTCGCCAGCGCGCTGGCCTTTCGCGCGCTTGCCGCTCGGACCACCCCGCAAGCCTCCCTCGTCGCCTACCTCATCGCCGCGCACCACGGCAAGGTGCGGCTCTCCCTCCGCTCGCTGCCCGGCGAAAGCGAGCCTCCCCGCCCGCCCGACGGCGGCGATCCGCTCTACGCGCGCGGCATCTGGCACGGCGACACCCTGCCGGCCCTCACTCTCAACGGCGCCGCCTGGCCCGCGGTTACGCTTTCGCTGGCCCCCATGCAAATCGGCCTTGGCCCGGACGGCGAACCCTCCTGGCTGGAATCCTGCCTCGCGCTCCGCGACGCACCCACTCTGGGACCATTCCGGTTGGCGCTGCTTGAAGCCCTGCTCCGCGCGGCGGACATGCGGGCCTCGGCAGTTGCCGCTGACGCGTATGGAAAACCACGCTCATGAACTCCGCGATTGCTTCCCTGCCGCTGCCTGCCCAAGCGCTGCGCCTGTTTACGATTCGCGGCCAGACCGTCGTGCTGGACGCGGATTTGGCCGCGCTTTACGGCGTGACCACCGGCAATTTCAACAAGGCCGTCGCGCGCAACCTTGCTCGCTTCCCGGAGGACTTCACCTTCCTCCTGAACAAGGAGGAGTTCCGGGCTTTGATCTTCCAAATTGGAACATCAAAGGGCCGGGGCGGGCGGCGGAAGCTCCCGCGCGTGTTCACCGAGCACGGCGCCATCATGGCGGCGACGATCCTCAACAGCCCGCGCGCCGCAGCCATGAGCGTCTATGTGGTGCGCGCCTTTGTGAAGATGCGCGAGGAATTGATGGGCCGCGCCAACCTGGAAAAGCGTCTGGCCGAAATCGAGCGCACCCTGGTCGGCCACGACGCCGCGCTGCGCGACCTGTATCAAAAAATCAAACCCCTGCTCCTGCCCCCGCCGCCCAAGGCGAAACGGGACATCGGCTTTCATGTGAAGGACTGACCCCATGCCCACGCTTCCTCTCCCCGGCTGCGCGCCCACGCCCCTCGCGCACTACCTCAAGGCCCTCGGGATCCTGCGCCTGCTCGCCGAGCAACTCCCGCCCGACCTGCCCCGCCCGCGCGGCGCCTGGCTGGGCGAAACCTTTGTGCTCCACAGCAGCCTGGACCGCGCGGGGTTGGAGAATTTCTTCCTGCACGATTACCGCCCCACGCCCATCCTCGCGCCGTGGAATGGTGGGAGCGGGTTCATGGATGGCAAAGACGAGCCGCTGCTTGCCTCGATCGCAAAATCGTCGAGCGATCGCTTTGCTCCCTATCGCCTGCTGATCACGTCGGCTTTCGATCTGATGGACGATCTCCGGCTTTCGGAAATCGCGAGAAGGATTCGAGAGGCCCAAGACGAGCGGAAGAAGGCGAAAAAGGCGAAGAACAAGAAGGCCGAAACAGAATGGGATGAGCGCTTCAAGCAGGCCAAGGCCGAGTTTCAAGCGGCCAAGGTTCCGCTCCTGTCGGTGTGCCGCAGCCGCTTTCCCGAGACGGTCCTCGAGTGGCTGGACGCTGCCTACGTTCTCACGCGCGAGGGAGAAGAATACCCACCACTGCTCGGAACAGGTGGAAACGACGGAAATCTGGACTTCACCTACAACTTCATGCAGCGGTTGGTCGAATTGTTCGACCTGGCCACCGGTCTTCCCCAAGCCAACACAGGCACGCTTCTGACCAGCAGCCTCTTCGGAGAACCGGTTCGCGGCCTCACGGATAGCGCCATCGGCCAGTTCTTCCCGCAGGCAGCCGGCGGGGCCAACAGCACCAGCGGCTTCGACGCCAAAGCCCTCGTCAACCCGTGGGACTTCATCCTCATGCTGGAAGGCGCGCTGCTCTTTGGAGCGGCGGCGGTCAAACGCCTGGAGTCCGCCGGGCCGGGCGAACTCGCCTATCCCTTCAGCGTCCGGCCCAGCGGCTTCGGCTACGCCAGCGGCAGCGAAGCGGACAGCGCAGCCCGCTGCGAACTCTGGGCGCCGCTGTGGGAAAACCCCGCCTCGTTGCCTGAACTCCGCGCGGTGCTCAGCGAAGGTCGCGCCCGCCTGCCCGACCGCGCCGCCCGTGATGGCTTCGAATTCACCCGCGCTGTCGCCGGCCTTGGTGTGGACCGCGGCCTGACGGCCTTCCAGCGATATAGCTTCGCGCCCCGAAACGGCCTCGCCTTCTTCGCCACGCCCCTCGACCGCGTCCCTGTCCGCCGCCGACCGCGCCTCACCGCCCTGCTCGACGACCTCGACCGGGGCAACTGGCTTGACCGTGTCTGTAATGCCGCGCGGCCAAGAAGCGACGACAAACGCTCCCCCGTCCCCAAATCCATCGCCACCGCCGTCCACCAACTGGAACAAGCCGCGTTGGCCCTGCTCCGTTCCAGCCAGCAGGAGGCCGATGAACAGGCCGCCGTCGAGAGCCTCCTGCTCGCGGTCGCCGACACCGAGGCCGCCCTCGCCCGCAGCCTGACATGGACCAAAAGCAAAGGACTTCCGCCCGTGCCTCGTCTGTCCGCCCGGTGGTGGGAGAGCCTGCGTCACACAACCGAGGCGGAGCTAGACCTCGCCGCCAGCCTTGCCTCGCTCGGCCCTCCGTCCCTGCGCGTTCATTGGGAGCCGCTGGATCTGGAGAAGCCCTTCCCGGCTTGGGATGCGAACAGCCGCGAAGTCTTCTGGCAGGACGCGCTACTGGAAGAAACGCTGCTCGCCATCCACCTCCGCCGCATCCTGTATGCGGAGAAGCACCCATCAGTCTTCGCCGCAGCCTGTTTCGCCCAACCCGCCAGCATCGCCGCGTTCCTCGACGGTGAGACCGACGACCTGCGACTCGCCCGCCTGGCCCGCGCCTTGAGCCTCGTGACGCTGCTCGCCGGCGCCGGATTGGCGCAGGGTTCGAGGGGCGACAACTACGAATCCGCCTGCGCCAAACTCCCCGCGCTCTACGCCCTGCCAAAGCTTGCCCTCGCCGGACGCGCCCCGGACTCCGGCGACGAGATGCCGCGCCTCGCCGCCATCCTGCGGCGCGGGGCCACCGGGGATGGCCTCGCTGCCACGCGCCTGGCCTGCCAGCGGTTGCGAGCCTCCGGCTTCACGCCCGCGTTACGCGAAGTGCCCGCGCGTGGCCCTGCCGTCCGTCGCGCCCTTGCTGCCACGTTGTTTCCGCTCAGTCCGGCGGCGCTCGCCGCCCTGGCCGACCAGTTCCGCCCGCTCACCCTTTCGCATTGAATCCAACAACGAAAACCAAACCTATGAACATCACTGAACTGCTCCAACATCCGCGCCTCCTCGTCGAGGCGGACCTCCAACCCCTCGCCGGCACGCGATTCCAGCCCACCGGCTTCCCGGACCTCGGCGCGGCCACCTACACCGCCGCCGACGGCACTCCCATGCTGCTCGTCGAGTCCGCGCAAAGCATGGCCAACCGCCTCGAAGCCGTCTGCTGGGACGAGGCCACCACCAAGCCGGTCGCCGCCCTCGCCGGCCTGCCCTACGTCGAAGCCACGCTGCCCGACGGAGTGAAGACCAATTCGCTGCTCGAAGCCCACCGGCTCAACTCGCCCTACATTTACAACAGCCCTGAGTTCGCGGTGATCGAGCGGGAAATAGGTTTCGACAGGAACGCCCCCTTTGACCGCCAGAAACTCGCCCAGGCGCTCTTTAAGTACGACCCCAACAGCCTCCTGCACGGCATCTTCCTGGAGAAAGTCGGCGGGGTCGTCCGCCTGCCCCGCGCGCTCACCGCCTTCATTGAGGCCCGGCAGGTGAACGTGGCCGCCAGCGGCGGCGTGAAGGTGGACCGCGTCCAACCGGCTGTGGGTGCCGAGGGAGGCGTTTATGGCGATGCTTCCGGCGGCTACGGCAACGTCCCCTACCAGCGCGACGAATACACCGGTGCCATCACCGCCTACTTCAACCTCGACCTCAGCCTCATCGCCGGCTTCCAACTCCCGCCTGCCGCGCGCGAACTCCTGGTCGTGCTCGCCCTGTTCAAGATTCAGCGCTTCCTCGACACCGGCCTCCGCCTCCGCACCGCCTGTGATTTGGAACTCAAGCAAGGCGGCCTGCGCGTGAAGCGTCCGGCCAACGGCTTCGCTTGGCCAACACCCGAGACCATCACCGCCCGCCTCCGCGAAGTCCTCAACGACAAGGATTGCGCCAGCCTCTTTGCCGACCCCCGCGTCACCGCGGTCCATTACGTCAAAGGCGCGGCCAAGAAGGCCAAAGGCAAGAAGGCAGACGATGCCGCCCCCGAGTCCGAATAACCCCGGCCCGCCATGCTCGCCATCGCCATCCGCTTCCCCGCCGGCGGGCGTTACCACGCCACCGCCTGGGGCAGCCACGCCAACGAGGGCGTGCCTGAGTGGCCGCCTTCGCCCTGGCGGCTGCTCCGCGCCCTCATCGCCACTGCGCGCTGGAAACAGGGCCGCCCCACCAGCGAAGACCCGCCCAGACTGCGCCCGCTCATCGAGGCGCTCGCCGCCGCGCCGCCGCCGCGCTACGTCCTGCCGCCTGCCGCCGCCGCGCACACGCGCCACTACATGCCGGACGCCAGCCCCATGCACAAAGAGGGCAACGTGCTCAAATTTGGCCCCGCTACCACCAAGGTCTTCGACACGTTCGTCCAACCCGCCGTCGGCGAGTCCCTGCTCGTGCTCTGGGATGCCGACCTGGACGCCCCCAGCCGCGAATACCTCGCCGCCTTGCTCGGAAGACTGAACTACTTCGGCCGCGCCGAGAGCCTGTGCGAGGCCGAGTTGCTACCTGCAGACTTCACGGCCCCGCCCGCCAACGCTTTTCCCACGACACCGGGCGAACCGCTGGGCCACGAGAAGCAGACGTTCAAGGTCGTCGCCCCTGTGCCGCCCGCTGAATATGCGGCTTGGCGGAGCGCGCGAGTTTCGTCCGAGCCAGCAGCCGGCAAACGCCGCGGCAAATCGCCGGACGGCGAGCCACCACCCGACCTCTTCGCCGCCCTGCAAACCGACACCGCCGACTGGCGCGACGCCGGCTGGAGCCAGCCGCCCGGCAGCCGCTGGATCGAATACGTCCGGCCCGCCACACCCTTCAAGCTCGCCGCGCCGCCCGCCCGCCATGTCCGCGCCGCGCATCCCGGCGTGCCCGGCCCCGCCGTTGCCCGCTACGAGATTCAGGCCCCCGTCCGCGAATCCATCACCAAGGCCCTCTCGCTCGGCGAGCGCCTGCACGTCGCTCTTTGCTCGCGCTCCGATGCCTCGCCAGTCTTCAGCGGCAAACGCGACGGCCAGCCGCTGGAAGGCCACAAACACGCCTGCTACCTGCCCGAGTGCGACCACCGTGGCCTGCTCGTCCGCGTGACCGTCTTTGCATGCATGGGCTTCGATCCCGCGGCCGTGGAGGCGCTCCGCTCCCTCCGCGAAACCTGGTCCCGCCGCTCGCCCGGCATGAAACTCATCCTTCTCGGCCTCGGCCCCGCCGTAGAGTTCGAGTCGGTGCCCGCGCTGGGCGAATCGCGCGAGTGGGTCAGCCTCACTCCTTTCGTCCCCGTCCGCCACATGCAGCGCAGCCGCACCGGCAAGCCGCGCGTGGATGCCGCGACCGGCCTCGTTCGCGGCAGCCCGGAACACGACCTCCGGCGGCTCCTGATCGAGAATGGCTACCCGACCCCGACCGCCATCGAACCCCTCGATGCCCTGCAACTCGAAGGCCGCCGTCTCCGCTGGGCGAATTTCCAGCGCGAGCGCCGCTCCGGGGACGGTACCGCTCTCTGCACCCGCCGCGGTTACGGCTTCCGACTCCGCTTCGACCAGCCCGTCCGCGGCCCCCTCGCCTTCGGTTACGGCGCCCACTTCGGCCTCGGCCTCTTCGTCCCCGTTTGATTTGGCTTTCGTGTCCACTTGTGGTTGACCCCATGTGCACCACCTACCTCGTCTGCTACGACGTGGCCGATGACAAGCGCCTGCGCCGCGTCTTCACGACCCGCAAGCCGCGCCGCGAGCAACCCCGGCTTCCCGACCTCGCGGGCTCGATGTCCAGACCCGCCAGCCGGCCCGACCCGACTCGTGGAATCTCCCGCCGCACGACCTTTGTCACCCGATCAATGCGGGTCGAAAAAAGTGGTTTGCCGGCGGCCGGCCAGCCCGGTGTGTCCGTCCTCACTTCCCCATGAACACCAAGCCGCATACCGTGCTCTGCACCGTGGGCACCAGCCTGTTGAGCAACCTCCGGCGACTGGACGCGACTGACGCCACCGTCCCAAACGCGCAAGTTTTGAAGGAGGCCTTCGAGGCGGGCGATTGGCTGCGACTAGGTCGCTCCCTGGCCCAACTCGATCCAACCGCACCCATCGGCGGCGTCGAGATCAACACCCTCGCCCAACTCCGGAGCCATCCTGACCTGGCTCTGCGGCGGGTGACATTTTTCGTCTCCGACACCGAGGACGGCCGCCACACCGCTGAAGTGCTCCGTCATTACGTGACCGCACGCTCCGATCTCGGCCTGGAAGCAGAGGCTCCCGTGGTGGTCCCGCAACTTCAGGACGCGCGCCCGCGCGATTTCAAAAATCACGGCCTGCGCAACCTCGTCCGCCTTCTGGGCGACCACATCCAGCGCGCGGGCGGCCCGGACTTCGTGGCCATTGACGCGACGGGCGGCTACAAGGCTCAAATCGCCGTCGCCGTCGTGCTGGGGCAGGCCCTCGGCATCCCGGTCTTCTACAAGCACGAGAAGTTCAACGAGACCATCGCCTTCCCTCCCCTGCCCGTCTCGCTGGACTACACCCTGCTCGGGGCCCACGCCGATCTGCTGGTCGCCCTCGAACGCAACGCCACGCTCACCGAGGCCGACCTGCGCGACGCTGACCCGCGCTTGCTGGTTTTCCTCAACGAAGAAAAGGTGGACGGCACCCGCCTCTACGAACTCAACGCCGTCGGCCAGATTTATCTCACCGGCTTCCGACTCAGCCGGGCGCCCCGCCTCAAGCTGGTACCCGCCCGCGATCGCAAGGATCCTACCTTCGGCAACGACCACCATTATCCCGCCGGCTTCAAAGATGCCGTGCTCAAAGTGTGGCGAGAAAACGACTTCATCGTCACCTGCCACACCCTGCCCCACGCACGCGGCGGTCGCCCCGGCCTGACCTTTCGCGTGGCCCCCGAGAAAAACCAGCCGACCCTCATCGGCACCTACGGCCGGGACAACTGGTTCCCCCGCTTTGCCGTGGTGATGGAAGACACCTCCCGGGACGTCCTGACCTTTGCCGCCGACCGGTTGAATCAGAAATATTGCGCCGAGACCCGATGAACGCGGTCCAAACCATCCTCCTGGGCGACCTTTCGGGCGTGCAGGACTTTTTGTTCGACGTGGCGGCGGAAGGCGGCGGCCAGGCTCGACGGCTGCGCGCCCGCTCGCTGTTCATTTCCCTGGTGGCGGAGGTGGCGGCGCTGCGGCTGAGCGAGGCCGTGGGTTGGGGACGGTCTCAGCTCGTGTTCAGCGCGGCGGGCAAGTTCCTCCTCGCCGGGCCGGCGCTTCCTGAGGCCGCCCGCGACCGGGCCAGACTGGAGGCGGTCGAAATATCCCGCTGGCTGTTCACGGAAACCGGCGCCGCACTCCGCTTCGCACTGGCCATCCACGGTCTGGTCAACGGCCAGCCGCTTCCCCACGCCTACGACCACGCCCAGCAGGCTTTGCAGCGCGCCAAGTGGCGCCCCTGGTCTGACCTGCTTGGACAGGACCCCGCCTGGCCCGCCGCCGCGCTGGTGCTGCCGCCCATCTCCCCGCCCTGCGACCTGTGCCGTCGTCGCCCGGGCCGCCATACCGAACGGGATGACGACGACACCGAGCGTTTGTTGTGCGCGCGCTGTCACCAGGACGGCGAACTGGGCCGCCGCCTGCCCACAGCGCGCTGGCTGGAACTGCACGCTCCGCCTCCCCCCGACGCGATGGACCTCGCCGGTTTCGGCCTGCGGGTGACGAACGCCAACCGCCCCGCTCCGGACGCCCGGTTTGTGTTCGCCCTGACCCACCAATACCCCGTGACCGACGGCCGCATCGTGCCGCGGCGGTTGGCCCGACACATCCCGCGCCACCCGGACAACCAGCCGGTCGAGTTCAAAGACCTCGGCGCCCGCGCCACCGGCGCACCCCTGCTGGGCGTGCTCAAGCTGGACGCCGACAACCTCGGCGCCGCCTTCCGGCATGCTGCCCAGGGCGCCGCCAACCTCGACGGGGTGAAACGCCTCAGCGAACGCCTCGACGACTTTTTCGCCCGACAGTTGGACGACCTGCTGGCCCGGCCGCCGTGGAGCGATCTCTACATGGTCTTTTCCGGGGGCGATGACCTGCTGCTGGTCGGCCCGTGGAACGTGGCCTTCGACTTCGCTGGACACGTCCAGCAACTCTTCGCCCGTGCCTTTGCCCGCGATGGCCTGACCCTGAGCGGCGGGCTGGCGCTCGTCAAACCCACCTTCCCCATTCGCAGCGGCGCCGATCAGGCCGACGCCCTGTTGGAGCAGGCCAAGACCGAGCCGGCCCTCGGCGCCACCGTGCCCAAGGATCAGATGGCCGCCTTCGGCCAGGTGTGGAAATGGAGCGATCACGCCACCGTGGTCAACACCGCCCGTCGCCTGGCGGAATGGGTGCGGCAGGACCTCATGCCTCGCGGCTGGCTTCACACCCTGCTGGACCTGGCCGAAGCGCGGAACCGCGACGCCGCCGCCCCCGTGACCGCCCGGCTCGCCTACCACATCGGCCGCAACTATCCCCCGTCCCACGCCGACGGCGCGCGGGGCGAACTGCGCCGCTGGGCCAATGACCTCCTGGCTGATTTCGACGCCGGTCAACGTGCGGAAACCCGGCTCCTGCCGGCCATCCTGCGTCACGCCCTGACCGCCACCCGTTCAACCTCCCGAGACGAACCATGAAAACCTCCGGCCAACCGTCCTTCGGACACCGCCCCTTTGCCAAAGCCTTCGGCGGCGAAGACCCGCCGCCGCCCCGCTCCAATCCGCAAACCATCGGCGACATCTGGCCCGACTACCTCAAAGGCGGCTACTTCACGCCGGAGGGCCACCTCCGCCGTGAGTATGTCACCCGCGACAAGGTGGAGCCGCTCATCCGGGCCATGGCCAACGGCGATCCCAAACTCACCCAGCACCAGATCCGCCGCTTCTTCCAGCACTGCCGCGCGCTGGAGGCCCGCCTGCGCGCCCGCAAGGCCACCTGGCCCGAGCTGGAAGCCGAGTTCTGCAAGTTGGACGCCGCCGCCGCGGACGCTGCCGGCAAAAGCCCGCCGAAAATTCCCGCGCTGTTCCACGACTTCATCCGCCGCCACGTCGCGGCGGTCCGCACCGAGAAAGACTTTCTGCAGGGCTTCCTGCCTCACTTCGAGGCCCTGGTGGGCTTCGGCGCCCTGCACCTGCCCAAATCCGACCGCAACTGACCATGAAAAAGACCGCGCACCACACCTTCACCGGCACCATCGTCTGCCTGAGCGGCCTCCGCATCGGTGGCAGCGACGACCTGCTCCAAACCGGCGGCACCGACCTGACCTGCATCAAGCATCCCGTTACCCTCCAGCCCTACATTCCCGGCTCGTCCCTCAAGGGCCGGCTGCGCTCTGAGATGGAACAGCGCGAGGGAAAATTCTCGGGCCGGGATGAAAACGAACCCTGCGCCTGCGCCCGCGACGAATGCCTGATCTGCCGCGTCTTCGGCCCGCACAAGGCCAAGAGCCACAAGTTCGGTCCCTCGCGGCTCATTGTCCGCGACTGTCCCGTCACCAAAGGCGGCGAAACCGAGCTTAAGACCGAGAACGTCATTGACCGCAAGACCGGCCAGGCCATGCATCCGCGCAAGGTGGAACGCGTCGTGGCTGGCTCCGAATTCGGCTTCAAGCTGGCCCTCCAGGTCTGGGACGTTGACAACCTCTGCAAGTTCCGCGACGACGCCGGCAAAGACCACACCGGCCCGGCGGCCTTGCTCGAGTTCCTCCGCTGCGCCCTCCGCCGCGTCCAGCGCACCGGCCTCGGTTCCGGCGTCAGCAAAGGCTCCGGCGAAATCGAGTTCCGCAACCTCAAGCTCCACCGCGACGGCGCCGCGCAACCCGAAGACTTCCCCCTCTGAACCGGTGAAGCTCCTGCGCTTCCAACTCCGCCCGCTCGCCGCCTGGCGCACCCCCTGGCAGGCCGATACTCTCGCCGGCCTGCTTTGCTGGACCGCCGCCCGCCTGGGCGAGCACGACCTGCTGGAAGACGGCATCACCGCCCCCGCCCTGCGCGGCGAGCCGCCGTTCGTGCTCTCCGACGCCTTCCCCGGCGACCTCCTGCCCCTCCCCGCCGCGCTGCGCCTGCGCGACTGGCCCGAGGCGCAGCGCAAGGCCGTCAAACGCGCCCGCTGGTTCCCCCGCGATGCCTTCCTGCGCGCCCGCCAGGGGCAACCAGTGAAGCCGGACGAACTCCTGCCCGAAGCCGACTGGGTCGGCGCGCGCCCCAACGGCAAAGTCGGGACCGCCCGCCGGGCCGCCGCCCCATTCCGAATGCGCGAGCGCCTGCGCAACACCCTCGACCGCGCCACCCAGGGCACACCCTCCCGCGGCGGCCTCTGGCCCAGCACCGAAATCTGGCTCGACCCCGGCCAGCCATACCTCTCCGTTTACGCCCGCATCCGGGACGACTTCACCCCCCACCTGCTGCGCCTGCTGCGCGCACTCGCCGCCTCCGGTTTCGGGGCCGACACCTCCGCCGGCCACGGCCAGTTCGAACTGACGGGCGAGCCAGAGCCAGCCGATTGGCTCGACCAAACCTCCGCCACGCCCGGCGGCTGCGTCACACTCTCCACCTTCCAACCCTCGCCCCGCGACCCCACCGCCGGCCTCTGGGAAGCCTTCATCAAATATGGCAAACTCGGACCGGACTTCGGCTTGGAAAACATCTTCAAACGCCCGCTGCTCATGCTCCGTCCCGGCGCCTGCTTTGCCACCGACACCCCGCGCCCCTTCCTGGGCCGTGCTGTGCCGATGGACGAGCTGCTCCCACCCGACGCTGCCGAAGCCCTCCGCACCCGAAACCGCCGTGCCGTCCATCTCGCCTTTGGCCTCGCGGTGCCTTTCCCGCGCCCATGAACGGCCACCGCCTCCACCGGACCAACGACCGCCAGCCTGGCCTCCACCCCGCGAGCGCCGGCGTGCCGCCACCCCTCCGCAGCGCCGCTCGCGCCGCACAACGCTTTGTCCGGACCGCAGATTGCGCGGCAGGCGTTCGACGTCGGAGACGCTCTCCCCGACGTGAACGCCCGCCGTTCGCAACCGGCTTCGGTGCTCTTTGACATCTAAACAGTTTCGGGGCGACAGTTTCCGCGCTCACGTGAGCGCGGCCCCGTTGAAGCGGAAACGACGTACCATGAAGGAGTCGTTCTTGCCCCTGTTTCCGCGCTCACGTGAGCGCGGCCCCGTTGAAGCTCTGAAGCCGGGCGAGGCCGGCCCTGGCCTTGGCCCCGTTTCCGCGCTCACGTGAGCGCGGCCCCGTTGAAGCCGGCCGGAGGAGATCGCGGCCGCGCGGCCGGTGGCGTTTCCGCGCTCACGTGAGCGCGGCCCCGTTGAAGCTGAAAGGCCACCCCGCCCATTGCCGCCGCCACCAACGTTTCCGCGCTCACGTGAGCGCGGCCCCGTTGAAGCAGACTAGAGCATTAAAGTTACATGCCGGAAGTCTCAGTTTCCGCGCTCACGTGAGCGCGGCCCCGTTGAAGCCGGAGTAACTGTATGTGAAGCGCCGCGGAGTCAAGGTGTTTCCGCGCTCACGTGAGCGCGGCCCCGTTGAAGCATCCGGAGTGGAGTTGTCGCAATGATCCGAAGATTTTGTTTCCGCGCTCACGTGAGCGCGGCCCCGTTGAAGCGTCAGTTTCGGGACCGGTGTACCTGCAGAAATCACTCGTTTCCGCGCTCACGTGAGCGCGGCCCCGTTGAAGCGCCGAGCCGCGATGCTCCTCGTGACCAGTTCGTCCGTTTCCGCGCTCACGTGAGCGCGGCCCCGTTGAAGCTGGGAAGCAAACGCCTTTCCTATCACAGTAGCTGCTTGTTTCCGCGCTCACGTGAGCGCGGCCCCGTTGAAGCTGCGCGACGCCACCAAGTCCCAGAACGACGCCACCCTGTTTCCGCGCTCACGTGAGCGCGGCCCCGTTGAAGCCCCAAGAGATCCGTCGCCTGGACGCGGTCTCGCATCGTTTCCGCGCTCACGTGAGCGCGGCCCCGTTGAAGCCGTGTAACACGTCCATTCATTTGACATTGTCAAATTAGTTTCCGCGCTCACGTGAGCGCGGCCCCGTTGAAGCGAGGCAGCGGACTTAGCCAAGGGCTTGGACGGTTTCGGTTTCCGCGCTCACGTGAGCGCGGCCCCGTTGAAGCCCACCTTTAGGTCGGCCGTGGTCTCCAACACCCAGGCGTTTCCGCGCTCACGTGAGCGCGGCCCCGTTGAAGCGTGAAGAAGTCGCCCGGCAGGAACCGGATGGCAATGCGTTTCCGCGCTCACGTGAGCGCGGCCCCGTTGAAGCAATCAGGAAAGTGGTGTCGGCAATCATGGACGGGAACGTTTCCGCGCTCACGTGAGCGCGGCCCCGTTGAAGCCCGTTCGGGGAATAGGTTGTCCGCAGCTCGACGCCCGTTTCCGCGCTCACGTGAGCGCGGCCCCGTTGAAGCAGGTGCGCCGGAGCGGGCGCATTCTGTTGCACAGTGGTTTCCGCGCTCACGTGAGCGCGGCCCCGTTGAAGCTGGGCAAGTGGATCTCGAAACCGACGGACTGGACGCCGGTTTCCGCGCTCACGTGAGCGCGGCCCCGTTGAAGCGCTGGCCATCCTGGCCAGGCTGGTCGTCTGCCTGCCGTTTCCGCGCTCACGTGAGCGCGGCCCCGTTGAAGCCACCCTCCCGGCCGGCTGGCGACCAGACCAGCTACGACGTTTCCGCGCTCACGTGAGCGCGGCCCCGTTGAAGCACTTAGTGAGGAAAAGCTACGCAATTTTTACCTCTAGTTTCCGCGCTCACGTGAGCGCGGCCCCGTTGAAGCACCGGCTCCTGGTGTCAATCTCACGGTGTCAGGTGGTAGTTTCCGCGCTCACGTGAGCGCGGCCCCGTTGAAGCGGTATCCGGATAGGCCGGTCAATCTGGCGGGGCGGCGTTTCCGCGCTCACGTGAGCGCGGCCCCGTTGAAGCGTGAAGAAGTCGCCCGGCAGGAACCGGATGGCAATGCGTTTCCGCGCTCACGTGAGCGCGGCCCCGTTGAAGCAATCAGGAAAGTGGTGTCGGCAATCATGGACGGGAACGTTTCCGCGCTCACGTGAGCGCGGCCCCGTTGAAGCTGCCCCTTGGGCCGGGGCGGGCCGTGCCGGTGCGGCGTTTCCGCGCTCACGTGAGCGCGGCCCCGTTGAAGCAGAAATTGCCCCACCCAGATTTCGTCGCGCTTCTGCGTTTCCGCGCTCACGTGAGCGCGGCCCCGTTGAAGCGGGGTTGTAGCCGTCCCAGCCGCCGGTGGTTTTGTGGGGTTTCCGCGCTCACGTGAGCGCGGCCCCGTTGAAGCTACACGGCGAGGCGCGGCACCGACCGCACCATCTTCGTTTCCGCGCTCACGTGAGCGCGGCCCCGTTGAAGCGGCCATCGGGCATACGGTTGGACAGCGGTTCGCCCCCGCATTTTAAACGGCATGTCACAACCGGGTCACAGGCCGGCAAATATTCGCGCAACCAGGTGGTCCGGCCTTGTCCCGCAGCAGTCTGACCGCTTTGTTGGCTGCGCGCCGCGCGCGCGAGCCCAATGGCCAAAATCTTCATCAGTTTGTCCGGAGAGGGCCGGGGCCACGCCACCCGGGTGCGGGCCCTGGTGGAAGCCCTGTCCGGCGAGCACCCGGTGCGCATCTTCGCCCCCGGCGATGCTTACTCGTTTCTTGCGCCGCTGTACGCGGGCACGGAGGTGCGCGTGGATCACCTGCCCGGCTTGTGTTTCGCCTACGACGACCGGCATCGGCTGCGATACCCGGCCACGCTGCGCCGGCTGTTGAGCTACCTTCGGCAACTGTCCGCCACCTTGAACCGGCTCACGGCCGAGCTGCGTCGGGAGCAGCCGGACCTGGTCATCACCGACTTCGAGCCGGCGCTACCGCGGGCCGCCCGGCGGTGCGGGGTGCCGTTCATCAGCCTCAACCACCAGCACTTCCTGCGCACCTATGACCTGAGCGGGCTGCCGCATCGGCTGCGCTGGCACGCCGCCTACATGGCTGCCATCGTGGGCGCGTACTACTCCGGGCAGGAGGAAACCATCGTCTCGTCCTTTTACTTCCCGCCCTTGCGACCCGGCTGCCGGCGGGTGACCCAGGTGGGGGTGCTGCTGCGCGAAACGGTCCGAGCCGCGCGGCCGGCCACCGGCCAACACCTGGTGGCCTACTGGCGCAAGTTCGGCAGCGAGGCCGTGCTCCGTGCGCTGGAAAACACCGGTCTCGAAGTGCGGGTGTACGGGCTGGGGGAACGGCCGCCGCGCGGACACCTGAGCTTTCACGCCATCCACGAGGCGCGCTTCCTTGCCGACCTGGCCACCAGCACGGCGCTGGTCTGCACCGCGGGCAACCAGTTGGTCGGCGAGGCGCTCTACCTGGGCAAGCCGGTCTTCGCGCTGGCGGAGACCGGCAATTTCGAGCAGGAGATCAACGCCCACTTCCTCCGGGCCTCCGGCGCCGGCGAGGCCATGCCCATGACCGAGTTTACCGAAGCCCGACTGCACCGCTTCCTCGCTGCGTTGGACCGGTACCGCCGCCGCATTCGACGCGAGCGGTTGGACGGGCTGCCCACGGTACTGAGCGTGGTGCGGCGGCATCTCCGCGCCGTGCCGCAGCCGGCTCGGGCAACTGCCGTCCCCGAACTCCTCGCCGCATGAATCCGCTGCGCCTGGCCTCGCTGCCGCTGGCGGTGCTCCGCAACCGCCAGGGCGATCCGGGTCTGCCGCGCTTTCTGACCTACATCGTCACCTTCACCTGCAACGCCCGTTGTGTGATGTGCGACAGTTGGCGGAAACCTTCGCCCGACGAACTGACGCTTCCGGAAATCGAGACCATCTTTCGCCAACTGCCGCCCCTGGACGCGGTGCGCCTGACCGGCGGCGAGCCGTTTGTGCGGCCGGACCTGGGCGACATCGCCCGCCTGGTGCGCGAGCACCTGCGCCCGCTGTTCCTGCACGTGACCACCAACGGCTTTCTGACCGGGCGCGTCGTGGAGTTCTGCGAACGCCGGCCGCGGGACCTGCCGCTGCACCTGCTGGTCTCCCTCGACGGCACGGAAGCCAAGCACAACGCCGTGCGCGGCCGCGAGACCGCCTGGCAAACCGCCACCGCCACGCTCCGCGCCCTGGCGCCGCGGCGGCGCGAGTTGAACCTCCGGCTGGCGGTGAACCAAACCGTCGTGGACACGGAAGGCTTGGCCGAGTACCGGCGCTTGCGCGAATGGCTGCGCCCGCTGGGCATCCGCCACAACGCCGTGCTGGCCTACGACGTAAGCGCCACCTACAGCATCGCCGGGGAACTGGACGTGACACCGCGCGCCCCGGGGCAGTACTCGACCTTTGGACAGTTTGACGAGCGGGACTTGCTGGCCTGGATCGAGGAAGCCGAGGCGGATGCGGCCGGCCTGCCGCTGCCCGAACGCGCGGCCAAGCGGTACTACTACCGCGGGATCCGCAACCGGGTGCTCCACAGCCGGGCCGTGCCCAACCCGCCCTGCGTGGCGCTCCACAGTCACTTGCGCGTGTACCCCAACGGTGACGTTCCCACCTGCCAGTTCAACTCCCGGCACGTGGGCAATCTACGCCGGCAAACTTTCGCCGAGGTCTGGTCCGGCGCCAGGACGCGCGAACAACGCGCCTGGGTGCGCGCTTGTCCCGGTTGCTGGGCCGAATGCGAGGTGTTGCCCAATGCCGTCTATTCCGGCGACCTGCTGGTCGAGACGTTGCGCGGGAGGTCGGCGGCCGGGCGGGCTACACCAACCGGCACCGGCGTGCTTCGACATTTCGGCAATTCCGGGCCGGAGGTCTCTACGCTCACGTGAGTGCAACCCCCGTTGCAGTGAGCCACGGTTTTGGGGAGGCAACTGGTTAATTCTCCGAACACGCCACGCCGAGTTGCCCGCGTTGTCGTCTTTTGCGTTTGACCCTGTTTCCCACCGCTGGCTAGCCTGACCGCTCTTTCATCCGGTTATGATTGGAACCGTACGCAAGCACCAGACCTGGCTGTGGGTGATTATTATCGCGGCCGTGGTTGTCAGCTTTGTGATTTACTTCACGCCCGGCGTGTCGCTGGACCGGAGCCGCATGGGGCAATCGCAGTTTGGCGCGATGAACGGCCGGCCGATCTCGCGCAAGGCCTATTACGAGGCTTACGTCGAGGCTCAGCTCCGCCAGTTTCTCCGCACCGGTCGCTGGCCGGACAGCAGCGAGGCCCGCCGCCTGGGCATGGACCTCGACCGCCAGGCCCGCGAACGGCTGGTGCTGGCCGACCGCATGGAGAAGCTGGGCATCAAAGTGCCGGATTCGGCCGTGGCCCGCTGGATCGAGGAAACCTTCCAGTCCCCCGGCCAGCCCGGCTCGGCCCGCGCGATGTACGAAACCCTGGTCCGGGAGCTGGCCCGCCGCGGGCTGACCGAGGCGGACCTGGCCCGCTACATCCGCCACGAAATCGGCATCCTGCACCTGCTCGATCTGACCGGCGTGGCCGGGGGGCTGGTGACGCCGCGCGAAGCGGAGGCCCAATACCGTCGCCAGAACGAGCGGTTCACGGCCGAGGCGGCGGTGTTCTCGCTGTCGAACCACCTGGCCGCCGTGCAGGTGGATCCCGACCGCCTGATGCAGTTCTACAGCAACCGGCTGGACTTCTATCGCGTGCCGGAGCGGGTGCAGGTGCAGTACGTGCGGTTTGCCCTCACCAACTACCAGGCCAAGGCCGACGAGATGCTGGCCCAGCGCACGAACCTCGCCGCGGAACTGGACGCCCTGTACCTCCAGGCCGGCGCGAACCGCTTCATGGACACCAACGGCCAGGTAATGCCGCCCGACGCCGCCAAGGCGAAAATCCGCGAGCAGATGCGCGATGAGCAGGCGCGCCTGGTGGCCAGGCGCGAGGCGGCGCTCTTCGCCACAGAGCTGGAAAAAGTCCAGCCCGTGAAGCCGGAGAACCTCGCCACGCTGGCCGCCCAGAAGGGCCTGCCCGTGACCACCACCGCGCCGTTCTCGGAGGTGGAAGGGCCGCGCGATTTGAACGTGCGCCCCACCTTCACGCGCGCGGCCTTCGCGCTCACGCCCGAAAAGCCGTTTTCACCGCCGGTGGTGGCGGAGGACGCCGTGTTTGTGCTCGCCTTCCAGGCGCGTTTTCCCAGCGAGGTGCCGCCGCTGGAGGCCGTGCGCGCCCGCGTCACCGACGAATACCGGCGCGATGAGGCGCTGCTGCGGGCGCGGCAGGCGGGAACGAATTTCCTGGCCAACCTCACCAATCAACTTGCCGAGGGCCGGCTGTTTTCCGAGCTCGCGACCCAGGCCGGCGCCACGTGGATCGGTCTGCCGCCGTTTTCACTGGCTACGCGCAACCTGCCGCAATGGGACCAGCGGGTCCGACTGGAGCAGGCGAAATTGGTGGCGGTGGGGCTCAAGCCCGGCGCCACCAGCGAACTGGTGCTTTCCAGTGACGGTGCGTTCGTGCTGTACCTGAAAGCCCGCGAGCCGGTGAGCGACACCGAACTCAAGGAGGCGCTGCCGCACTACCTGGCCGAGTTGCGCGCCGAGCGGCGCTTCGACGGCTTCAGCGACTGGTTCCGGCGGCAGATCGAGTTGACCCGCATCACCATGCCGGAGTCGGAGGAAGTCCAGCCTTGAACCGCGCGCTCCGGGGCGCCGCCCGCCGGGCCGGTGGCTCCCGGCGAGTAAACGGCGCGGGCTGCCCGCCATGGACCTGAGTCAGCCGATCAAGCTTTCCGCGCCCAACACCGGCGAGTACTGGGAGATCACGGTGTTGTACGAGGACGCGCACCTCCTCGCCCTCGACAAACCGGCCGGCCTGCTGACCTCCCCCGACCGGTACGACCCCGAGCGGCCCAATCTCATGCGGTTGCTCCACACCGGACTGGCGCAAGGCAAGCCGTGGGCCGCCGCGCGCGGTCTCACCTACCTGGCCAACGCGCACCGGCTGGACTTCGAGACCAGTGGCGTCTTGCTCCTGGCCAAGGACAAGCCCTCGCTGGTCCACCTCGCCAACCAGTTCGGCTCCGCGCGCACGGAGAAGCGCTACGTGGCGCTCGTGCAGGGTGCGCCCGCCGAGGACGCCTTCCGCGTGGACGCCAAGCTGGCACCGCATCCCACGCGACCGGAGTTCATCCGCGTGGACCCCAAGCGGGGCAAGAAATCGTCCACCTTGTTCCAAGTGAAGGAACGTTTCGCCGGTTACACGCTGCTGGAATGCCGGCCGCTGACCGGGCGCACCCACCAGATTCGCGCGCATCTCCGCAGCCGCCAGCTCCCGATCGTGGCCGACACGCTGTATGGCGGCGCGCCGCTGCTGCTTTCGCGGCTCAAACCGGGCTACCGGTTCAAACAACACCGCGACGAAATCCCGCTGATGGGCCGGACGGCGCTGCACGCCGAATACCTGGGTTTGAGCCATCCCGTGACCGGCGCGCCGTTGGTGATCGAGGCCCCCTGGCCCAAGGATTTTCGCGTGGCGCTGAAGTACCTGCGCCGCTACGCGCCCCCCCCGGCGACGATCCACACGTCTGGGGCAGCCGATTCGTCCGCCGAGACAGCCGACCCGGCCGAGAAGGACCGGCCGGGCGAGAGTTGACTCCGAAAACAGAAGCCGGGGCGGGGAAACACTGCGCCGAAACCGGCTTCGGTTTCCGACTTGGAGCCGGGGAGCAATCCTTGTGGCGCCACCACGCAACAAGCCGCGCGACGAGCTGGAGCCCAACCTGAATTCCCGGGGAGATTGAACAGGGTGGAATTCAGGACGGATCGCCCGCGAAGGTCGCCTCTAGAGCCTGTGGCGGGCCGGTCCAACTGGCGGTGGAGGAACTCGAAGGTGCCCACGCCGTGAATGGTGTGCGGGCCGTCGAAGAACTCGATTTCGGTGCGGGTGGTGAGGCGGTGATCAACGCTGTTTGATGATCTCGACAATGCTGTCGGCGCATCAAGGCGGACGGCCTTCGTCCCGTTGTAATGAAAAACAAGCGAAAGTCCCAGGGAGCACCAAAGTCGCGCGATTCGCGGCGCGTGTGTACACCGATCTGTTGGTCAGCCACACCGTGAAGGGGCGGAACGACAGCCGCTCGGCCACGCTTTTGATGTCTGCAGCTTTCACAGAATAAACCCATATCCCCGAGGGCTCCTGTAGCCAATCCGGGCTCGCCCGCGGGGACTTCCGGCCGATTCGGATTGGAGCCCGGCACGCCGGGGCGTTATTCGGGGAGCACGCGCACGCGGTAGAAACTCCCGGCGACCGCCGGCTGCACCGGGAGGGCAATGACAGTGTTGCCGGCCAGAACCCGGAGCGGCGCGCCTTCGGCGACCCACTCGCCCGCCGCCAGCACCGCGGCCCGTTCCACCTGGTAGTTCCGGCCGGGTGTGGCCTGGAATTCGAGGATCACTCCGGAGGCGGTGGTTTCGAACCGGAGGATTCGGAACTGGCTTTCCGCGTCGCGCGGATGCGTGCCGGCGTGGAATTCGGCCAGGTTGGACAGGCCATCCCCGTCGGCATCGGCTGCGGCATCGGCGGGATCGTCCGGATTCAAAGCGAAACGGATTTCCCAGCCGTCCGGCAGGCCGTCACCGTCGTGGTCCCCGGTGGAACTTCCCTCGGCGTCGCCCACGACCCACGTCGCGGCGGCCTGGAGCGTCGAGCCGTCGGCCGAAGGCGTCAGCGCCAGCAAGGCCCCGGCACCGATTTGACCGGCGGGCAGCGCGGCGGTATCGAACTCGCCGGCCACGGCCAGCAGTTGAGCAGGGGCCGAGTCCGTGGGGCGCGACCAGATTTCGATCCGGCGACGCGTGTTGGCCGGATCGTGCAGGCGGCGCCCGGCGCCGAACCGGCCGGCGATGGCGCCCGCGAGTTGCCCCACCGTGTTGCCTTCGCCCGGGAACAGATAGAGGGAACGCCCGGCAATGCGGAAATCTTCGACGATGACGTCCGTCTCCGGAGCCGGGTTGACCACCTCGGTGATGCGCACGAAGCTCGCAACGCAGCCGATGCCGGCGCAAACGCGCCACCAATCATTCGCGCTGCAGCCGCAGTCGCGCAGCTCCGTGCAACCGCCACCCGGGCGCGTCGGCCCGATGGGACAGTCGTCCTGGGAATCCGGCACCCCGTCGTTGTCGTCGTCGAGGTCCTGGCAGTTGGGCTGGCCGTCGCGGTCCGTGTCCACACCCGCGAAGCCGCGCACGTCGCCGCTGCGCGGGTTGCAGCAAACGCTTTGGTAGTGGCCGATGACCTCGGTGGGATCGTCCGGGTGCTGGTCCACCGAGTTCCGGCAGCCGTCGTTGTCGCGGTCCGGATCGCAGACGTCGCCGATCTTGTCGCCGTCGAAGTCCTCCTGACCCTTGTTGGCGGTGTTCGGGCAGTTGTCGCAGGCATCGCCCACGCCATCGCCGTCCCGGTCGGCCTGGTCGGGATTGGCCACGCGGGGGCAGTTGTCGAAAATGTCGAGAACGCCGTCCCGGTCGAGGTCGCGCCCATCTTCCAGGCCGTCGCAGTTGAGGTCGGGCGCCCCGATGCCGACGGCGAACCAGGCGTTGCGCACGGTGCAGACGTCGTCGAACGTAAAGCCATGCAGCCCCTGCTCGGCCCAGGCGCGGGCAGTGGTCACTTCAAAGTCGCGGGCGACCTGGAAGGAGGCGTTGGACGGCAGGTGCAGCAGCGCGTGGAATTTGAGGTCGCGCATTTTATCCAGTCCCATTGCCCGCACCGGCACGCGATTGAAGGTGCCGCCCGCAGCCATGAGGTAACCGACCTTGTTGGGGATGCCGCTGTTGATGTGGACGCCGCCCTTGTCGAACGTCGTGCTTACGAAGCCGGCCCTCGTTTCCGGCTGTGCTATCCAGTAGGGGTTGGTCAGGCGGTTGGTCGGATTCTGAATGTCGCGCAGCGGCTGGCCGGGAAGCCCGGTGAGATTTTCGGCGAAGGTCCAGTTCAGGTCGCCCTTCTCCCGGTCGGCCACCACGGCCATGAGGTCGGCGTAGCTTTCGTTGAGCGCGCCGGACTGCCCGGAATAGATCAGGCGGCTGCCGACGCCTCCGCCGCTGGCCGTGGGGCTGCCGATGATGCCGTGGGTGTATTCGTGCACCATCATCTCGTAGTCCACCCAGCCTGTCTGAATCTGCATCAATTCGCACCCGTAAGGCCAGGAGGCGCCGTTGTTGATTGAGGCATGGAGGAAGACCTCGATCTGGGATTCATCCTCGTCGTAGGAGTGCCAGCCGTAGTGGTCGTGGAAGAACAGGTACATGTCCCGCGCGAACCACCAGGCATTCACCGCGTCCGGGTCGTTGTTGTAGTCGGAGTTGAAGGAATCCTCGTCGCCGATGGTCACGTCGTCGCTGAAGTGGAAACAACTGTTGGACTCGGCGCTGGCCTCGTTTTCGGCGTCTTCCAGGTCGAAATCAAAGCTGTCGAGTCCGCTGTCCGAGGCCACCAGTGGGAGTTCGAAGACCACGGCGCCCGTCTCGGTGTCCACGAACAGTTCCGCCGGCGCCCCTTCGAGGTGGACCCGCCAGACCCGCAGGGGCCGAACAGGGTCTGGCGGAGTCCCGAAGAGCTGGGGATCAAAGATGGCCAGACGGCTCGGCTGCCGCAACGGGCGATCCGGCAGGCTCAAGGCGTTGCGCGCGATCGCCTCGGCCTGCGCGGCCGTCAGCGCGGGGGCTTCCGGCAGGTTCGCGGCCAACAGGCGGGCCGTGGGCGAAAGTTCGCCGGCGGTGCCGATGACTTCCTCGCCGGAAAGACTGACCACGACCTCCGCGCCGAACACCGGCAGCCCGAAATGCTGCTGCTGCAAACGGACCTGGCTCAGCGCGCCCGGGGTGGCGCGCACGACGGCCAGTTCGACATCCACATTCGCGATTTGAAAGAGGTCGCGGTAGCTGCGCAGGAAACCCAGCGCGCGCTCCGGCAGCGAAAGCCCCGGCGCCCGGACCCGGGCGTTGAGACTCGCCACCGCCCCCGCCCGGTAACTCACTTGAACGGCCTCGGCCGACGCCGCCTGGAGCTGGCGAAACGAGCGCACCACCGGATTCCCGACGAACGGCTCCGGCGCATAGCTCAGTCCCCCTGACAAAACCGTGCGACCGCGGGCGTCCGCGGCGATCACGTCTCGGGGGCCGAACAACTGGTTTTGCCCCAACGGCGGCACTTCCCCCGTCAAGGTCGTCCCATCGGCCGAGACCTGAACGTTGCGGAGTCGGTTCGCTTCGCCGTCGGCGGAGGGGAATCCAATCGAAATGCGGGTGTCGGCCGTCAGGTTGCGGCCCCGGACGATCACCACACCGCCTTCCGCGAAGGTCAGAGACGGCTCAATGGCGGTGATCACCGGAAGCGTGTCCGCCACGATGCCGCCCGGCAGTTCGCCCTTGCTTTGGCCGCAACGAACGATTTCGACGATGTGCCTGCCCGCCGGCAACGCGGGCACCCGGCCGCGAATCTCCTCCGCGTTCACGAAAAACGCCCCCGCCAGCGGCTGACCGTTGACGCGCACTTCGTCGCCGGCGAGCAGATTGGCCCCGCGCACCGTCACCAGGGTCGCTTGTTCGGCGGGAATCTTTTCCGGCACGATCCCGACGAGCGTCGGCTCCGGGGCCTGCACCGGATCCACCACCGTCACCGGAAAGGCGCACTGGCTCACGTTGCCGGCCGCGTCCGTCGCCGTGCATTCGACCCACGTCGTGCCGATGGGCAGCCGGGAACCGGACGCCGGTTCGCAGACCAGGAGCACGGCACCGGGGCGGTCGTCCGTGGCCGTGACCGGGAAGTCCACGACGGCGCCGTCGGCGGTGCCGCAACCCACGAGAAGTTTTTGCGGGCAGTGCAACGTCGGTGGCGTGGTGTCCGGCGGGATCACCACGCCGGCGACCCAGTCAATCGGATCGCCGGCAGGCGCGCCCAGTCGGCCGACAATGCCGCCGGCAATGGCATCAATCAGGAAAATGTCGTTCACGCCTTCGACCGTGCCGCCGGCGAGGAGGGTCTGCCCGTCCGGGTTCCAGGCCACGCCGCCCCAGAAGCCCGCGCCCGCACCGGTCACCGAAGTGAGCCGCAGCCGTTCAGAGCCATCGGGCCGGAGTCGCATCAGGTTCCCGGCGCCCTGGGTCGAGGGATAGAAATCGGCGAGCACCGCCGCGATCCACTGGCCGTCGGGCGACCAGACCGGCCAGGCGAACTCCTCGGGTTCGCGCTCCAGGTAGTGCTTGCCGCTGCCGTCGGCGTTGGCCAGCCCCAGCGGACCCGCCTGGACGTTGTGGAATACAACCCGCCCGGTGAGGGCGTCCACACTCGGACCGTCATCCCAGCAATGACCGCTGATGAACTGGGAAATCGGCCCACCCCAACGGTTCATCCGGACGATGCCGCAGACGTAGTCGAAGACAAGCTGCCGGCCATCGGGGCTGAAAGAGGCGCTCGCCACGTAGTCGCGATGCGCGAACACGCGGCGTTCCACGCCCAACCGCACGTCGCGCAGATACACATTGCCCCGGCTCGCCCACGGATCGTTGTCGCGCATGAAGACGATCTGTCCGCCGTCGGGGGAAAGGCGCGCGTGCGTGCCCTCGGTGATCAGGCGGTGCTCGCCCGTGGCGGGATTGAAGGCCCAGATCGTGCCATTCGGCCGCGTGGTGCGGCAATAGACAATGCTCCCCGGCGCCAGCAGCTCGCCGGGCGGCGGCAGCGCCAGCGTGGCGTCGGTCGTGCCGCCCACCCAGATGATCGATTCGCCGGCGGGCAACGGCACGCGACCCACCACACCCGCGCCATCCGGATCAATCAGGTAAAGCGCGTTCTCGCCGTTGATGGTGCCGGGCGCGACGAGCTGCGTGCCGTCGCGGCTCCAAAGCACGTTGTAGGGGAAGCCCTCTTGCGCGCCGTCGAGGCTGGTCAGCGGCAACCGCGCGCTGCCGTCCGGCTTCAGCTTGAAGAGATTCCACGGCCCTGCATAGGTAGGGTAGAAGTCGCCGTTCAACGCGGCGATCCATTGGCCGTCGGGTGACCAGGCGGGCCAGCCGTCATCCTTGCCGTTCGAGGGCAACTCCCGGCGGTTGCTGCCGTCGGGGTCCAGCACCACCAGCGGACCTAGGAGCACATTGTAAAGACAGATGCGGCCGGTCGTGACATCCACGCTCGGGCCGTCGTCCCACGAATGAACAGATCCGAACGGCGTTCGCCCGGAACCGTCGAGGTTGATGCGCTGCAGGCCGCCGTCATCGAAGTAGATCCGGTCGCTTTCCGGCGTGAAAGCCGCGCCGTTGGACTGGTCGGGGCTGACATACAATCGGGTCTCCTCGCCGGTCGTCAGGTTGCGGAGAAAGAGGTTGCCGCGGTTCGCGAGGGGATTGCCGTCGCGAAACTCGCGCCAGAAGACCATGAGCCTGCCGTCGGGGGAGACGATCGGCCGCGCGCCCCAGGTCACGAAGCGGTCTTCACCCGTGGCCAGGTTGAACGCGAAAATGGCGCCGTCGCTGGACATGAGGCGACCGTAGATGAGCGTGCCCTGGAGACCGGCGGCCAGAGTGGAGGTCAGCGTCGCAACTCCGACCACGGCGCACGCAAATCCGCCATGTAGCCGGGGGATACCTAACGACAGCAAAAGGCGGGAACCAGTGAAAGCAGGTTGCCGGGTTGTCATGCTCCCCAGTTAAGCCCCGAATCCCACAGGGTCAAAAATCAAGGGGCTTCAACCCCTGCCCCAACTCCCGTCCGGGGACGCTCAGCGTCTTGACGGTCAAGGATTACACCTTCGCCCCTGCCGGGGGCCGGAGCGCGGCACCTTCTGCGGCGACGATGACGGAAGCACCGGCGGGCCGGACCGTTGCGGCCCACGGACCGCTCCGCCCTCGCCTCACGGCTTCGGCCAGATCAAATGCCGGTGCAGAAACTCGAAGGTGCCCACGCCGTGAATGGTGTGCGGGCCGTCGAAGAACTCGATTTCGGTGCGCTCGCCCAGCCCCAGCTTCACGTAGTGTCGCCGCGTCTTCGCGTACTCGTAGGCCACCCACTCGTCCGGCGCCACGCCGTCGTCGTGGCCGCGCTCGACCATGAACGGCCGCGGGCAGATCAGCCAGCTCAGCTCGGCGTAGTTGAAGGTGTTGCCCAGATTGAACTCCGGCATGTCATACTCGCCGGTCCAGAGGTAGGAGTACGGCGCGCGGGCGGAGACGTTCTTCCAAATCCACTCGTTGAAGTCCGCCGAGCAGATGCTCAGGCAGTAGTGGTCCACCAGCACCGGCACCCGCATGGCCGTCTTGCCGCCGTAGCTCAGGCCGTAAAAGGCGAGGCGGCGCGGGTCCACAAACGGCTGCGCGGCCAGCCAGTCGGTGATGACCTCGTGCTGCCGGACGATGAACGACCAGAGCGTCAGCCCCAGCGGCTGGGCCTTGCGCAGCACCTGCCGGAAGCGTGTCCCGCCGATGTACGGGTTTTGAGGCGCGAAGGTGACAAAGCCCCGCTCGGCCAGCCGGAAGGCGAAGCGGTGGTAGGCCGGGTTTTCCACGCGGGGATCGGCCACATCGGTGGGCCGGCCCTCCTAGCCGTGCTGGCACACCACCACCGGCCGGCGCTCGCCGTCCTTCTGCCCGGCCGGCAGCACCAGTATGCCGCAGGCGAACACCTCCGGGCGCACGTCGAGCATCACCTCGTAGCCGCGGATGCCGTTGGTCTCGTAAAGCAGCCGACTACGGGGGTTCGGCGGCAGGGACGCGGGCGGAATCAGGCCGACAATTTCCCGGGCAAAATGCTCGCGGTACCAGCCGGCGGAGTTGGTGAAGGCCGCCAGCGAGCGGAAGTCCGCGCGCCGCCAGAACTCCCGGCGTGTGAATTCGGCCTCGCGCATCAGGTGCTGGGTGTCCTCGAGCACTTGGCGGTACTGGCGAAGCTGACGCGCCGCCGCGTCGGGCAGCGGTCCCGTCGGGCGTGGCTCCGGAGCGCCCGCCCCGGCCGCGGACGGTTCCGGCAGTCCCAGTCCGCGGCACAAGCCGGCCAGTGTGTCCGCCGCGCCCACCACCTGCGGGTCGGCACGGACCAATTCGGGAGCCCACTCCGCGGCCGCGGCCCGGGCCGCCTCGGTCTGCACGGCCTCCCAAGCCGGCCGCTCCAGCCGCCCCGGCGCGCCGCCGTGTTGATCGGGGTGTTGCACCTCGGGGTAGTGGCCGAACTCGAGCACCAGCCGGCGCGGGCGGATGAGGCGGGCCACGTCGGCCTCGCCGAAGTCGCGGCGCAGCGACCAGACGTTGCGGCAAATCGGCTCCTCGTGAGGCCGGTCGTGTGGGGCGAAGTACCCGCAGATGGCCACCGCCTGAAACCGCGGGTCCAGCGCCGCGGCATAAAACGCCACCAGACCGCCTTCGCCGTGGCCGATGATGCCGAGAGGCACTTGGCGATTGGCGAGGCGCGCCTGCGCTTCCAGCCAGTCCGCCGCGGCCAGTACCTTCTGGACTTCGTAGCCGGGGGGCGTGCGCCCCATTTCGTAGGCCGCCCGCCACAGGGTTTCGCGCTGGCTGTGCCTGACCGTGCGCACGCCGGGGTTGCCGGCGAAGCGGTCGCCACGCTCAATCAGCACAGGCACCACCACGCGGCAGCCGTGCTCAGCCAGGCGTCGCGCGAACTGCCAGTCGGGGGGCAAGCCCGGTTGCAAGCCCGCGAGCTGCTCCGGGGTCCAATCGCAGTCCGGCACCGCGATGACCTGCGCCCGCGGCGGCGCTTCCGGCTCGAGCAGCAGACCCTCCCCTTCCACGCCGCGAAACACCGTCCAGGCGACTGCGAAGACGCGGTACCCCGGTCCGCGGGCCAGTTCGGCGCCCTCCGGCACGCCCTGCGGTCCGGCCGGGGCGAGGAAGCGCATCTGGACCGGCGCCCGCTCGTCCACCACGCCCAAGATGTGGCGCAGTCGCGCGCGCTCGGCCTCGGGGTGGGGAAATGTCCGGGCACGCTGTTCGGCACGGCGTGCGGGCAGGGCCGCCAGTTCGCGGTCCAAGTACCGGTCCAAGCCCGCCACCATCGCGGCGGCCAGATCGCCGGATTCGGACAGCGGCGCGGTCCCGGGCAGGGGCTGGGCCGGGGCCGGGGCGCACAGAGCGCCGGCCAGCGCAACCAGCGCACTTCGGGCGAAGCGGTGCGGTCTTCGCCGGACCGTGTCGGATTCAAACCGGGTCGGGCATTTGGTAGCCGGGCCGGTAGGCGGGTTTGAGGAAGCGGTTGGCATCGTCGGGTTGGATGAAGCGCTCGTGCTCGGGGTCGAAGTCCACCTGCCGGCCGCCGCAGCGCAGGGCGATGGCGCCGAGGTGGACCAGGCACGCGCTGAGGTGGGCCTGTTCGATGTCGGCATTGGGCTGCTGCCGCGAGCGCACGCACTCGATGAAGTTCGGCTGGTGCCACTGGTCGGGGAAGCGGCCCTTGTCCTGGGCGATGACCTTGCCGTTGGCCTCGAGCACCTGCCAGCCACAGCCGTGGCGGCCCAGGTACATGAGGTTGCGGGTGCCGTAGATTTCCACGCGGCAGGAGCTTTGCGGCCAGTACGGCCACTGGTCGCCGTAGCGGACCTCGTTGGGGAACTTGCGCATGTAGGGGGTGAAATTGCCGCTCTCGCAGGTGATCACGAAGTCGCCGAAGTCGTAGGTCACGCAGAGCAGGTCCGGCATCTCGCGGCGGTCCGGGTGGGCCAGTCGGCCGCCGGCGCAGAACACCCGGCGCGGCGGGGGCGGGTCGCCGAGCACCAGCCGGGTGAGGTCCAGTTGATGGCTGGCGTCGCCGGAGAAATGCCCGCCGGCGTAGTCCCACCAATCGTTCCAGCCCAGATGCCGGCCGCGGTTGTAGGGCACCGCGGGCGCCGGGCCGAGCCAGAGGTCCCAGTCCAGCGTGGGTGGCGGCGCAGAATCGGGCTGGGGCTGCCAGGGACCGCCGTCGAGGAGGTTGAAGACCTTGACCAGGGTGACCTTGCCGAGCTTGCCGCTGGCGAGGTATTCGCGGGCGCTGACCGCGTAGGGCGCGCTGCGGTTTTGGAAGCCGACCTGGACCACCCGGCGGTATTTGCGCGCGGCGGTGATCATCTGGCGGCCCTCCCAGAGGGTGAGGGAGGTGTTTTTCTCCACGTACACGTCCTTGCCGGCCTGGCAGGCCCACACGGTGGCCAGGGCGTGCCAGTGTTCCGGCGTGGCCACGACGACGGCGGTCACGTCGCGGTCTTCAAGCGCCCGGCGGAAATCCCGGAGCCGCCCCGGCGCACGCCCCTGCTTTTGCTCGAGCTGCTTGAGCAAGCCCTCGCCGCGGGTGGCGTCCGGGTCGCACACGTACTTGAACTCGACACCCGGGAGCTGGGCGAATTTCGTCGCCAGGTCCGAGCCGCGGCCGCCCGCGCCCATCAGGGCAAGCACCACCTTCTGGTTGGCGTTTTGGGCGCGCAGCGGCGCGACGGTGGCCAACCAGGCCGCGCTTGCGGCCAGGCTGGCGGCGCCGTGGGCGGTCTGGCGGACAAATTCGCGGCGGGTCAGGAAGATTTTCTTCATGGCACGGAGGGGTTCAGCATGCTGTGCAGCCGGTTCAAGGTTGATTTACAGTGCCTTGTAGGGTGTTTCCGGCGGGTTGGCAACCATCGGCCGGTTGAAACCAAAACCCGAAATTGGACAGGCGGGAGGCACCGCGCCACGGACAACTCGGGTTTTCGGATTGAAGTCGTCGGCCGGACCCACCGGCGACCAACGTAAAACCAAAGGCGGGTTTTGGTGGCGCACCAAAACCCGCCTCGATGGCAAACCAGGGGTTCCGCTACTCAGCCGGCACTGGCGGCGCGTTGTTGGCGAAGTCCTGCGCCGTCTTGAGCAGGTACCGAGCATACGGCGGGTTGTGGACGCCGTAGCTGGCATCGTGCTCGACCAGGTAAAGCAGGAAACGCGATTTCTTGATCTCGGCCGGGATGCGGCTCTGGCCGGCGCTTCCCGGGGCTATCTTGCCCGTGTTCAACTGGCCGATGTTTGTGAATTCCCACGGAACCACGGAACTGGGTGAGTTCGTGCCGATGAAGGCGATGTAGTTTGTGTGGCCGGGGGTGTCGAGGCCCGGAATCTTGGTGGCCGCCCAGTTGTTGAGAGCCGCCACGGTCTTCGCGATGCCGTCCTTGATGCCGGCCTGGATGAAATGTACGCCGCCCTCGGCGATCTCCTCGGCGAGCGGGTCGTCGAGGAAGCCGTGGCAGTCTGCGCAGGCCAGTAGTTGGACCTCAAACTTGTGGCCGGTGTACACCGGGTTCGCCGGGCTGGGGCTTTCCACGTGGTCCGCCCGGTTGTGGCACGCGGTGCATTGGGCGGGGTTGCCCCAAGGCGCGAGGGTCGTGGGATCGCCGTGGCCGGCGGGCATCTGGTTGAAGAGCACCAGTTCACCGTTGAGCGTGTTCGTGTCGAACTGCGGATCCACTGCTTGGCCGATCAGGATGTTGTATTGGGGTGAGTGATGCGGCGGGCGGGCGGTCGTGTTGGCCCAGGTGGCGCCGCGCTCGTTGTGACATTGGCCGCAGAGCTGGATATCCGGATCGTACTGGAGGGCAAAATTCGCGGGATTGGTCGAAGTGACGAACGACATGAACTTGGCCGAGCTGATCGGGTTGCGGAGCTGGGCCGGGCGGGCTTGCAGGTCCAACCCCGGCAGTGTGCCGTCGAACTTCTTGTGCGGGTCGTGGCAGGTGGAGCAAGTCTGCCCGAACTTGTTCGCATCCGCGATGCTGGGCGGCTCCACTTTTGTGCCGTCGCCTCCACGGTCATAGTCATTCACAACGGCGGCCCGGACGGCGCCGGAGTGGCAGGTGCCGCATTGGTACATCCGGCCAACGCCCGAGTTGAACATGCCCGGCTCGGTCACCTTCGAGTGCCCCGCTTCCAGCCACTCGTCGTAGGTCGGGTGGTGGAAATCGGTGTGGCAACCGCCACACACGGCGGCGGAAACGGTCACCGGCGGTCGCATGGAGGGGTCTTCAAAGTTCTCGGCGTGGCTGCCGGCCGGGCCGTGGCAGCTTTCGCACTGCACGCCGGCCAGATGCGGCGTGGTGGCCTCGTCCACGTAGCCGTTCGGCAGGCCGTAACCCACCGTGTGGCACGGCAGGCAGCGCGCGTTTTTGTCCATCCCGATACGCTTCAAGCTGTCCAGCGCCTTGGCATGGATGGTGTTGGTCCAGGTGTTGTGCACGGTCCTGTGGCAGAAACGGCAGTCTCGCGCGCCGAGGTAATTCGGATTGGGCCCCTGAACGCGCAGGATCGCCTGCTCGCCGGTCATCGCCACATCGGCGCTGGTGGCGGCGGTGGGATCGCCCACCGGATGCCAGGAAGCGCCCACGGCGGCCTGTTGCTGGAGTTGATACGGTCCTTGCAAGCCACTCCACTTGACCGTGGCAGTCTGTCCGGTGCGGGCGATGGACAGCAAGTAGGGCCGCGGGTCAATGCCGCCCGGCTTGGCCTCGGGCGGATCGAACATGTCGGCCCGGGCGGCGGGCAGGAGGATCAGCGTGGCGGCAAGCAAAGGCCGCCAGGTGGGTGGATGATGAGGTCGAGGTTGCGGCGGTTTCATGCGGTTCCTTTGGGCTTGGCAATACTCACGCGGAAGGCAAAAGAGCCGGCTGCCACACAGCAGCCGCTGTGACTCGTCGGTGGGTGCTTGGACGCATCCGCTGGTGCACGGGCGTGACGCTAATTTCCAGCAGAAGCCTGCCCACACCGATCTTGCCCATTATTTAACTTTTCTTGGCACATTATCGGGCCGGGGCGGTTCAGGCGCCCGCCGTCCCGCCATCCGGGCGCGCGCCGGCCGACGGCCCGGCCGGCCGGGCCGTCGCTTCCAGCGATGGCCGGACGGGCGGGCGGCGGCCGGTCCAGAAAGCCCAGTTCAGCGGGTACACGTCCGGATCAAAGATGACGTGGTAGAAATGCCACACCAACACGGCCAGGCAGGCCAGAATGGCTTCGTAGTAATGGATGGTCAGCGCCACGTCCACGGCCCAACGCGGCAGCACCCGGCTCACCACGACCGGGAACCAAATCATGAAGCCGGTCACGCCCATGATGATCGTCCCCCAGACCACCGCCCAGTACTCGAACTTCTCCGCATAGCCAAAACGATGTGCGGGGTGTGCGGCCGGACCCCGGCCGGTCATGTAGCGGGTGTTGGCGCGCACTTCCTGCCAGTCTGCTCGCGCGGGCAGCAACTCCCGCAGCAGGGCGCGTCCGCGTGTGCTGAGCAGCAGGTAAAACACGTGGTACACACCCAGCCCCACCAGGACGAGCGCCGCCACCCGGTGGCTCCAGCGGCGGATGGTCTCATCTGCGCCCAGCAGCCAGGCTACCCAGGAATCCGGGTACTTTAGGGCGAAGCCGGACCACGCCAGCACGATGAAGCTCACCGCCAGCAATAAATGTTGCCAGCGCTGGTTGCGGTCCATGCGATCCTCGCCCGCCACCAAGGAAGCCTGGCGGGTCACGGCGGCCTTGCGCCACCAGATCAGGGCGTTGTGGGTTGCCAGCACGCCGATGGTCCCGAAGATCAGCACCAGATATATCCGCCTCACCCAGCGGTTCACCACGCTGCCCACGTCCGCGCCGGTGCTCAGGTCCGTGTGGACCCGGCCCGCCACGAACCCGCTGGTGGCGCCGGGATGGCATTTGCCGCACGTGGCCACCAGGTTGTCGGCATGGATGCTCGAGCGCGGATCGCTGGACGGCAGAATGAGATGCACGCCATGACAACTCGCGCAGTTGGCCGCGCGGGTGGACCCCAGACGCCCGGCCAGGCCGTGGTAACTGCCGAGGAAGGTCTTCACCCGATCCGCGGGCATGCGGTAGCGGGCGTTGATGCGCTCGGAGGCGTGGCACTGGCTGCACACCTGCTCGGAAATCTTGGCGGGCGCGACGCCTTTGAGCGTTTCGATGCGATGCTCCAAATGGCAGTCGGTGCAGGTGGGCGCGTCGCGTTTGCCGGCCGCGAGGGCGGTACCATGAACGCTTTCACGCACGTCGCGATCTTCCTGTTCATGGCAGGCACCGCAGGTGGTGCCCAGCTTCGTCGGACTGAGCCGCGAGGAAAGCTCGCCCCGCGACTTGATGTCATGGGTACCATGGCAATCCTGGCACGTCGGCACGCCCGGCACGCCTTCCAACCCGGCCCGGCCATGCACACTCGCGCCATAGGTCTCGGACTGCTCGGAGTGGCAGGGCGCGCACGCGACCGGTCTCACCGCCACGCCGTCGTCCGGATGACCGGGCCCGATGTCGCTATGGCAACTCCAGCACGTGTTGGTGGCGTGCCGGGACGCCTTGAGAATGGCAGCGTCCACGTATAGCGACACGGTCTGGCCCTGGGCATTGGTACGGGTTAACTCGCGGTCCTCGTGGCACTGGAGACAGTCGCTGTCCGGGATGGGCTCGGCGGCCGGCAGAGCCGAGCAAAGAACCCACGGCCCGAGCAAGGCCGCCAATACATGCCGGAAACGACACCGTATGCCCATAGCCGTAAACACGTCTTCATCATAGACGCCGCCAATACACGCCATCTTCAGATCAAGTTGAACTGATTTTTTACAAAATTCCGCGACCGGGATGGCCGGCCAGACGAGCTTTCGCAACGCAATACCAAACAACCGGAAATTACGGGAAAGCGTTTGCGGTTGCGGTCCCGACCGCGCTTGAGCCGCGGTGTTCAGGCTCATTCCTTCGGCGGGTCAATGCCCGCAGTGTTGCAAGGGCCCGGTGCGTGGCGATCCCTTTTGCCTGCTCGATCCTCCGGCCCGGGCATGTTTACGCCGAACCGCAAACCCCTGAGTGGCTCGATTTGTGAGGGACGTCAGCTCCAGAACTCTGGAATTCGCCGTTGAACCTCCGGCTTGCCCGGCTGAGCTCGCGAGCGCCCCGGCTGAACCTCGGAATCTTGAACGAAGCCGCTTGGGTAAGCGCCTTTTTTCAACGGCCTGCACTCGTGGTTCCTATCCGGGGCCGATCGCGCACGGGTCGCCAGTTACACGACCTTTTTGCAGAAGAGTGCCAGTGACACTGTGGCGCGACCAACTCCAGCAAACAACCGATCCGGCCTCACCCCAACACCGTGCCCGGCGGTAGCGGATGGCCGGCCAGAAACTGTGCGACGCCTAGGCGCCGCCCGCCTTCGCGTTGGAGTTCGGTCACGCACAACGCGTCGGTCCCGCACCGGATCCGCACACCGTGAGCATCAGTCGCGAGTACTTCACCGGGCCGGCCGGCGGTGGCGGGCACAACCTCCGCCGCCCAGATCTTGAGCAGGCGCCGGCCGTTGGTTTCGGTCAGGAAGGTGAAGACGCCCGGCCAGGGCGTGAAGGCACGCAGCCGGCGATGTAACTCCGTAGCCGGGCGTTGCCAGTCCAGACGACCATCGTCCCTGGTGATTTTGCGGGCGTAGGTGGCACCGTCCGCCGGTTGCGGCCGGGGGATGATCCGCCCGGCCAGGTAGTCCGGGATGGTGCGGACCAGGAGTTCGGCGCCCAACATCGCCAGGCGGTCGTGCAGGGTCTGGGCGTTGTCCTCCGGCAGGATGGCGGTGGTGGTCTGGGTGAGCAGGTCGCCGGTGTCAAGGCCCGTGTCCACGCGCATGATGGTGACGCCGGTTTCGGTGTCGCCCTCCAGGATGGCCCACTGGATGGGCGCGGCGCCGCGATGCCGGGGCAGGAGCGAGGCGTGGACGTTCAAGCAGCCGTGTCGCGGGATTTCGAGCAAGGCCGGCGGCAGAAGCTGGCCGTACGCGGCAACCACGATCAGGTCGGGCGCAGCGTCGTGGAGTTGTGCCAGGAATTCCGCGTCGCGGCAGCGCGTCGGCTGCCATACGGGCAGACCCAGCGCCAGCGCCGCGGCCTTCACCGGCGAGGGCTGAAGCTTCAAGTCCCGGCCCCGCGGACGATCCGGTTGGGTAACCACCACCGTGACCTGGAACGCTGGGTGCCTGACCAGCGCTTCCAAGCTGGGCACCGCCAGCGGCGCGGTGCCGAAGAAAACCATCCGCGTCCGACTGGGTTGGCCGGTTTGTTGCAGCGGACTGGGGGAGTTTGCGGCCACGATGGCGTGTAATCGAGGTTCAGTGACGGAAGCCAAGTCCCGGCCCGGGCCGATTCGAGGGCGGGAGCGGCGCGACGCGCGGGCCGGTCACCTTGCGCTGGCCGAGTGTGGTGCCGCAACGGCGGCAGCAGTACTCGTGTAGCTCGCCGTCGGGCAGGATCAGCAGCAGGCGCTCGCGCACGGGTTGCGACGCGGCGCAGCGAGGGCAGTACAACTCGCTTGCAACGAAATCACCGAATTGCCGGGACATGGGGCCTTCAGATCTTGCTTAAGATCTTCAGCACATCCTGCAGGACGGCGATCGGCGTCTGGCTGGCGTCCACCTCGTGGCGCACGGCCGGGCCGTAAAAGTCCAGCACCGGGCGGGTTTCCTCCTCGTAGGTTTCCAACCGGTCGCGGATGACGTCCAAGTTGGCGTCGTCCAGCCGGTTTTCGCGCAAGGCCCGTCTCTGGAGCCGCTCGATGAGTACGGTGCGATCCGGGCAGGTCAGGTGGATGATCGCGCGCACGTCCAGCGTGTCCTGCAGCAGCCCGGCCTGGCGGACGTTACGAGGGATGCCGTCCAGCAGGAGCGTGTCCGTGGCGGGATTGTAGCGGCCGGCGTGCTCGCAGTTAGTGATGTACTGGCGCCACAACTCCACCGTGGGTTCGTCCGGCACCAGTTTGCCCTGGCTCGAATACTGCACGAAAACTTTGCCCAGTTCGGTGTCCAGGCGCAGGCTGCGGAACACCTCACCGCAGGAACAGTGGAAGTAGCCGGGAATGCTGCCGAGGATCTTGCCCTGGGTGCCCTTGCCGCAGCCCGGCGCCCCAAAGAGGAGGAGCGTCTTGAGTTTCATGCCCGCCAGGGTAGCGTCGCTCAGCGGACCAGGTCGTCTTTGTGACGCACCTGGATTTCGGCAATTTCGCCAATGGCCACGTTGACTTCCTTGGCCCCCACCTGCACGGGTTGCACGAACATCTCGGCAGCCGAGATGCGGCTGATACGTTTGGCGAGAAATTCCTGTTTGGGCGTCTTGATGACCAGCACCAGGTCTTTCTCGGCGTCCGACGGCACCAACCGGAAGAAACCCGAGAACTGGGTCTCGATGAAGCGGCGGTTGAAAGTGTAATCGCCGCGTTTGTATATCTTCGGCTCGACCCGTCCGGTGGCCTGCTCCGGCGCGGCGGCGGCCACCCGCAAGCCCGTGCCGCCCATGGGGGGGGGTACGCCCACCGCGCCCAATGAACCCCGGCTGGCGGCGGCCGGACTGCCCGCCGCGGCCACGGCCGGCGCCGCTTCGACCGGCGGCGGGGCGCCGAGGGTTTCGTCTCCGGCGGAGGTTTCGATCAAGGTCGGCGACGCCAGGAAGATCAGCGGCCCTACCAACGGTATCAATGCGGACACCCCGCAGACCACTGCCACGGGCCGGTTGCGGAACTTCGCGATTTCGTAAGCCGCCAGCAGGTTCGCCGCATAAAGCACGGCGAGCATCAACAAGCCCACTGGCCGGCTGAACGAACTGAAAAACGTGGTCCGGCCCGGCGGCAGTTCGACGCGAGGCACATCCTTCAGAACCACCGGCTTGGGTTTGGGGCGCGGACGCGCCTCGGGAGGAATTTCAATGAACGGCTCGGCGAACTCCCGCGCCTTGGGATCTTCCGCCAGCGATTTCAAGGCTTCTTGGGAGAATTTGCCCCACGAAATTCGCTCCGAGAAACCGCCACTGCGCAGCCGGAAAACCACCCCATTTTCATCGAACGCGGACACATCGCCGTAGATGGTCGAACCGTCCATGAGCTTGAACTCCCCGGCCCGAACCGCGCCTGCGGCCCAGGTACCCAGCCCAATCAAGAGCAGGAGAACGTATATGCGACGCATGTTTTGAAACTGGTTAGCAGACCTCACGCGGGGACGAAAGGAATTTCCATGCCGCCGACGGCGTCGCGCCGCAAGCACTCCGCGTCCATGCCGGTTACGGTTGAATCAGCCGCCCGGCCGGAAAACGGCAGGACGTTGCCGGGCCCGACTCCAGTTCGGGCAGCGTTTTGAAGCCGTTACCGCCGGTCGCACAAAACGACCAACGTTGTCACACCTGCCGCGAGGGTGGTCCGAAGCAAAACCCGCAATCATTTTCGCTGATTCTTGAACTGGTTGAGCGGGGCGACGCCAGCTTCGAAAATCCACGCAGCCCGCGTAGCGTCGCGCGCTGCGGTTTAACCCGCGGCACGCACCGGAACCACGCGAAACCGCCCGCCTCAACGCCGTGAAGCCGCTTGCGGTTAACCTGACCGACAACTCACAGTTCCCGACAGCACTTGGCCCATCCACTCCGACTGCCATCTCAACCGCTCAGGGCCGGTGCAATTACAAAGCATTTTATAGTAAAAATTACTTGACGCCAAGCAGGAGTGGGTAAACTCTTTACGCGTTGTGTCATCCTTTGGGATGGCAATTAAAGCGGGAGTTAACAAGCGACGCACAACCAATAAACTACGGGACACTATGAAAATCAAAGTCTTGACAACTGTCAGCGCACTGGTCGCCGGCATCGCTGGTCAGGCAGCCATCGTGTATTTCCAATGGCCGATCGCCTCAGGAGGCAATGATCATTGGTACGGCCTGACCGAAAGGGCGCTCAGTTGGACCGAAGCCGAGGCTGTGGCCGTGACCGAGGGCGGACACCTCGCCAGCATTGGCAGTGCGGCCGAGGAAGGCTTTCTAGCCACCACCTTTGGTGGAGCGAGGTTTTGGATCGGGTTCAACGACGCGGCCTCGGAAGGCACTTGGGTATGGTCCGATGGCTCCCCCGTGACTTACACGAATTGGGCACCGGGTGAACCAAACAACTTGGGTGATGAAGATTACGCCGTTATGAACTGGAGCGGCGTGCAATGGAACGATCTACCGGACCTTGGGGGGTACACTTACGGGATTGTTGAAAGAGTCGTCATCCCGGAACCCTCCGCATACACGGTCATGGCGGCGGGGCTGATGCTGGGTTTCGGTGTCTGGCGTCGCATTCGCTCTAGTCGCCGGGCCTGAATCAAACTTGCACTCCGTTCTGCCCACCGGCTGGCTGGCGTAATCAGCATACCGCCAACAGTTCGAGGTGTTGGATCTTGCCCGCTTGAGTACAGGTCCGGATCCCGTCGAACTGCACGGTGGTTTGGGTAACGGAAGGCTCCTTTGGTTATTTCAGGACCCCGAAGGCCTATACGTGCTTCTGGGTTTTTGTTTATCACGCGCTGCCGGGAGAGGTGCCGGGGCTTGGTCCGAAGTGTCCCGGTCCTGCAGAAAGCACCCTTTGCACCCGCGGCACGAAGCCTCAACGGAGCGATCAACGGCCCCCGCGCTGGGAAACGCGCTGGCAAATCCCGGCGCGGCCCTTCTGCCGTCAACCCAAATCCTTACTTTGGGTTTGGAAGCGCAGACCAAATGAGCCCGAAAAACTAAGTTGAGGTGGTTTTCATAGGGGTTGGAGGGGCATCCACTCAGGTCGAGAGGCTCAAGATGGAGCCGCCGGAATCCAACTTCTCCGCAGTTGGTTTTCGCCATTGCAAGATGGCTTCCCGCAACGGCTGGCGCCGCTCCAGCCCACCCCAACTCAGCGACAGATACAGCACCGGCTGCCGCCCGTGCCGGCCCAACACCGCCCCACACAAAAAGACCTGCGCCCGCAAGGTGGCTGGCTGGCGATACGCTCCCTGCCCGCCAGCCTGCTGGAACAAGCTCAACAGGTTGAAGGTCGCCACCACCGCCAGAAACGCCGCTTCCGTCGCAAAGAACTGCTGCGTGCAAAAGTCGTCCG